>JAEEGK010000349.1_pt1 | contig 116191 bp, 91 predicted proteins | sample 8958771 | NCBI WGS metagenome assembly JAEEGK01 (sample SAMN16246547, study PRJNA631951) | gut metagenome | biome: gut microbiome; feature: rumen; material: SC-attached | host: Bos | place: Iran: Karaj | collected 2018-10 | reverse complement strand
TCGGTACATGTCCGCTTTTCTACCGGACATATACCGGACATATACCGGACAAGTACCGGACATGTATAGGAGATATTACCTTGCCGTTTGCTTGTTCCATTGGAGGTCTTTACTTGGTATTATAGAGGTCTTTTCTTGATACCTGCACATCCAGCCCTTTTTCACAGCACCTTTCACCCTTTTTCTCAGCACAAGTCACCCCGCTCCTTTAAGGGTAACGCACAGAAACTCACGTCAAATGTGCCAAAACCTCTCAATTTAACATGATTTAACAATGGGGGGGGGGTGATTCCTTAAAAAATGTGTAACTTTGCACCGCATTGCGTGCGTATGCGCACACGAAAAATAAATGTATGCTAAAAAGACATTATTAACTTAATAAACAGTTATCTTAAACAAATGAAAAAACTATTAGTGCTAGCTGTCATGCTTGCAATGGCAGCAACAATGTCCGCCCAAGATGTGACGTTCACTTATAAAAGTGGACATGGAAACAATGGTAATGCCAATGAGTTAATGGACAAACTGTTTGACAGAGACTCAAATGGGAATCCAATACTTCAGGGTAGTAAATATTGTGGTTACACAGGTGATGATATTTATGCAATTGTCGAAGCATCCGAACCTGTTTATGTTTGGGGGTATGATTTTACTACGGCCAACGATAATAATGGTGGTCGTCGTGTTACTCGTTGGACACTTTCTGGTACAAATGATGCTGGTGTTGCTGCTGATCCTAATGCAGCAGGCTGGGTTACATTGTCAGCCCCTTCAAAAAACGACTGGGTGCAAGGCGAAAACTTCTATAAACAGCGTTTCTTCTGCGACAAGAATTCTATAGGAAAATACAAATACTACAAGCTTGTTCTTAATGAAGGAGGTTTTGTTCAACTTTCAGATGTCACCTTCCTTTATGAAAAGAAGCGCGTTGCATCATATAATTGGAAAGAAGCTTCAAATAATGGTTCCAAGAATGCCGTTGACGGGTGGCCTGACCCGAAATGGGGACAGACTAATTTGGCAGGCAATTGGATGACTATTGAGACAGCAGACGGAAATCCGCATTCTGTAAAAAGCTATTCTTTCACGACCCATGATGATGGCTCTTGGACCGACCGCGCTCCCAAGGAGTGGCGTTTAGAGGGTTCTAATGATAACAGCAATTGGGTTACTATTCACGAGGTTACGGGTACAGACCCTATTGAAAATAAGACTTGCAAAACCTACGAATTCACTCCCACAAACACTACTGATGCTTTCCGTTACCTCAAACTTACTTTGATTAAGATGAAAGGAAGTAATCAGGGTGACTACAAGCAGATTGGCGAGTTCCATGTGCTGAGTACTTCTGATGTTTCAGATGAAGATTATTACACCGCAAAGGTTGCAGATGCAAAAGCCAATGCATTTGATCGTGGTTCATTGAGTGAAACAGATCCATGGTATGTAGAGTACAAGACTCTTTATGATGGATTAGATGCTTTATTGACTTCATGCAAAACATCTGGTCTTTTCGACCCAATAGATGTGACGTTAGAAAAGATGACAAGACTGGTGTCATTGATGGATCAACTTAAAGCAACAACGACTGATTATGTGGCATTCGACGGATCTTCCTGCTGGGGTGACGGTCATTGGTCGCAACTAGTTGATGGCAAGGATGGCATCGATGGAAGGGAAAGCACTAAGTGGGGTGCATTCTTTGGAGGCGATGATGCCGTTCAGTATGTTATCTTCCGCAGGAAGGAAGCCCTTCAGCCATACTTCTACAGACTCGTAACAGGAGGCGACACTTATACTCAGAATGGACGTAATTGGAAGAGTTGGAAAGTCTTTGGCGCTAACTTTGAAACGTTAAGCAATGCTGTTGCCGATTCTACAAAATGGGTAAAGTTGGATGAAAGATTAGATATAGATACGGAATACTTACCTTTGAAGAACTGTTATCCTGCTGCATTCAACTTTAATGTAGAAGGCGAACCTTCAACAGAATACTATTATTATATGGTGATGATTTTGGATTCTCGCAGCCGAAATAATGGTGCCCAGATGAATGAGATGTATCTCTGTACTCAGGCTGAATTTGAGTCAGCCCGCGCTCCACTGGTAGCTTATTTCAATGACTTCGATACCACAAGACCCGTTGAGACAGAATACGAGGATGAACTTGCAGAGTTTAACACGAAGTATGCAGAACTTCAGACCACAGACGATGCTGTTAAGATGACAAAACTCTACAACGAGTGTGTTGCTCTTCGTACATTACTTGAATGTTCTATGAATTTCGTTGAACTCAATGACGCTGTAACAGTTGAAAATGGTGTTTACCAATTGGCATCTGCTGCTAATTTGATTCTTTTCTCTAAGACAGTCAATGGCGGTAAAAACGAACTGAATGCTGAACTGACAAACAACATCGATATGGCAAGCGTTACAATGGCTCCCATCGGTACGCAGGATATTCCTTATAAGGGAACCTTCAATGGTCGGGGTAAAACGATCGAGAACTATACCTACAACCATTCAGATGAAAACAATGTTGGTCTCTTTGGCTATATCAACGGTGCTACCATTCAGAATGTAATACTCAAGGGTGCTACTATCAACGGCAATGCCAATGCCGGTGGCCTTGTTGGTAACGCACAGAATGCTTCTACCATTAAGAATAATGCTGTTGTTAGTTCATCCGTTGAAGGTCGCGACCATGTGGCAGCCATCGCCGCCAATGCCGTAGGTGAAACTGTTATCAGCAACAACTATTCGAATGCAACGATTAAATCTCGTAATTATCAGGCAGGCGGTATGGTTGGTACCATCATGTCCGCTACTATCGAGAAGAACCTCTTCACGGGTATTGTTACTTGTGAAAACGGTGGCGATGCCAGCGGTCTTGTCTCTCGTATCGACGGTGTTGCAAATCCTGTTCCCGAAGTCCGCAACAATATGGTTGCTGCCTCAACGATTACAGGTGGTAATACCTATGCTATAATAAGAGCGGATTGGACCGACCGCACTGTATCATTTGCCGACAACTATGTACTGAAGAGCACAATTTATAGTACAGGCGGAAAGACTCTAACGAATAAAGATGACAGGAATGGTTTGCAGATTGATTGGATTCAAGCTACCACAAAGGACTTCTATGAAACAACTCTCGGCTGGAACTTTACAGACGATTGGAAGTTCACTTGCGGCGGTAAGTATCCTATCCTCAAGATTATGGCTGACGAGGCTCTCCCAACTCAGGACCTTGCCATTACTGCTGAAGCTGGCTATGCTACAATGGTAGCTAAGTATGATTATGACTTCACAGGTGCCTCTTTCGAAGCATTTGCTGTAACTGAGTCTGAAAAAGAAAGCGTGGTTCACTTGGAACCCGTCACTTCTGCAAAACATGGTGAAGCTTTGTTGCTGAAGAACGAAAATGGAGGCAACTTCACACAAACTGCTACAGCAACAGCCAAGGCGGCAACTACAGGGAATTTGCTTAAGGCTTCTGATGGCACTGTCAAGGGTGATGGTTCAACCATCTATGCTCTTGCAAAGAAAGCAAATGGAGTTGGCTTCTATCCTGTAGGCAATGATGTTACCATTCCTGAAGGCAAGGCTTATCTTGAGGTAGCTGCCAATACTGGTGGAGGAAACGGAGTCAAGGCCTTCTATGGTTTCGATGATGATGATGCTACAGGCATAAGCCTGATGGAAGATGGAAGAAGTAAGATGGAAGACGGTGCTATCTATAATGTTGCGGGTCAACGCTTGAATAAGATGCAGAAGGGCATTAACATCGTGAACGGCAAGAAGATTGCGGTTAAGTGAGAATAAAGCTGAGCTTGCTCATGCTTTATCGAGCGTGAGCAATCTCGGCAAAGCCAAGATATTGAAATAAAAACAAGGACCTTAAGGTCTCTAAAGCTTTAGGGACCTTAAGGACTTTAAAACAAGAAAACAAAGATGAAAAAGACATATATTTCCCCTGCAGCGCTGACTGTTCAGCTCGGTACAGTACACATGATGGCAGAGTCATTGGATATTAATACCAATTCCTATAACCCAACAGACGAGAGTACTTACGTTAGCAGCTCTGACCAAATTCTAACGAAGGAGAGCAAGTCCCTTTGGGACAACGAGTGGTAACTTTGTAACTTTTAACGTTTAACGGTTAAAGAATTCAAGAAGTTTAAAGAGTTTAAGTAAATTAAGCAGTTCAAAGTCTTTAACCTTTAACCTTTTTCCGCGCATAAAAAGCGCGCCTTCTTGCGCTCCATAGGTGCTCAGGCGCAGGCGGAGGCCGCTAAAGCGTGCAAGAACCTTTAACCGTTATACTATATCCATAATAGAAGCAGAGGCAGGCGACATCGTACGCTTGCCTCTGCTTTTTTTGTCCTTGAATGCTTGCTTATATTATAAATAATGTGTAATTTTGCAGGCAGCAAAAAGGATTTAAGCTATGGCACAAGAACCGAAGGTCGATGGTCGAAGAGATAGTCAAGCGTTGACACCGATGATGAAACAGTTCTACGACCTCAAGGCGAAGCACCCCGAGGCGTTGCTGCTGTTCCGTTGTGGCGACTTCTATGAGACGTATGCCGACGATGCGGTGATTGCTTCGGAGATTCTTGGCATCACGCTTACCCATAGGAACAACGGCAAGTCGGGTGTCATGCAAAGCACCGCGATGGCCGGCTTCCCCTATCACGCCCTCGATACTTACTTGCCGAAGCTCGTCAGGGCTGGCAAGAGGGTTGCCATTTGCGACCAACTCGAAGACCCGAAACTGACGAAGACACTCGTCAAGCGAGGCATCACAGAACTCGTGACGCCTGGTGTGACGATGGCAGACACGGTGCTCAATCACAAGGAAAACAACTTCCTCTGCGCGATAAACTTCGGCAAGCAGGCTTGCGGCATGTCGTTCCTCGACATCAGCACCGGCGAGTTCCTCGTGACGGAAGGTACGACGGAATACATCGCGAGCCTCATGGCATCGTTTGCCCCGAAGGAAGTCCTCTACGAGCGTGGCAAAAGGATGATGTTCGAGGGAAGCTTCGGCACACGTTACGTCACCTTCGAACTCGATGATTGGGCCTTCACGGAACAGACCGCGAGGGAGAAATTGCTGCGCCACTTCGAGGTGAAGAACCTGAAGGGTTTTGGCGTGGAGCACCTCCAGAGCGGCATCGTGGCAGCCGGCGTCATCCTGCAATACATGGAGATGACGCAGCACCAACTGCTCGGACACATCACAGCCTTGCGTCGCATCGAGGAAGACCGCTTCGTGCGTCTCGACAAGTTCACCGTCAGGAACCTCGAACTCGTGGGCAGCATGAACGAGGGCGGCATATCGCTCCTCGACGTCATCGACAAGACAGTCACGCCGATGGGCGCCCGCATGTTGCATCGCTGGATGCTGTTCCCCCTGAAAGACCCTGTCCAGATTGGCAAGCGGCAAGATGTCGTCGAGAACTTCTTCCGCAATCCCGACACGAGAGACGCTGTCTTGGAACAACTCCAGACAGTAGGCGACCTCGAGCGCATCATATCGAAGGTCAGCACCAGGCGTGTCTCCCCACGCGACATCGTGCAGCTGCGAGTGGCTTTGCAGGCAGTTGAACCCATCAAGCAGATATGCCAGAGCAGCGAAGACGGCACGCTTCGCGAGATCGGACAGCAGCTCGATCTCTGTGCCGAGATACGCGACAGGATAGCTCGCGAAGTGCGTCCCGACTGCCCCCTGCTGGTTGCGAACGGTGGTGTCATCATGGATGGTGTGGATGCAGAGCTCGACGAGTTGCGCAAGATAGCCTATCAAGGCAAGGGTTACTTGCTGGAGATGCAGCAGCGCGAGATAGAGGCGACAGGCATCCAAAGCCTGAAGATTGGCTATAACAACGTGTTTGGCTACTACCTCGAGGTGCGCAACACATACAAGGACCAAGTGCCTGCCGACTGGATTCGCAAGCAGACATTGACCCAAGCCGAGCGTTACATCACCCAGGAACTCAAGGAGTACGAGGACAAGATTATGGGTGCGGAGGAACGCATCCTCAGCCTCGAGGCACAAATCTTCGACCGTCTCATCACGGCTTTGGCAGCCTTTGTCGCTCCCATACAGAAGGACGCATCGCTCCTCGCCCAGCTCGATTGCCTCCTTTCCTTCGCCCAAAGTGCTCAGGAGAACCGCTACATCCGTCCGATCGTCGATGACAGCGACGTGATAGACATACATGGAGGCCGTCATCCGGTGATAGAAAAGCAGCTCCCCATCGGGGAACGTTACATCGCGAACGACGTCTTCCTCGACACCCAGACACAGCAAATCATCATCATCACCGGCCCGAACATGGCGGGTAAGAGTGCTTTGCTTCGTCAGACGGCACTCATCACCTTGCTGGCTCAAATGGGAAGTTTCGTGCCGGCTGAGAGTGCAAGGATCGGTTTCGTTGACAAGATCTTCACACGCGTCGGGGCAAGCGACAACATCAGCATCGGCGAGAGCACCTTCATGGTCGAGATGAACGAGGCGGCAGGCATACTGAACAACCTCTCGGAACGCAGTCTGGTGCTCTTCGACGAACTGGGCAGAGGCACGAGTACCTACGATGGCATCTCCATTGCATGGGCCATCGTGGAGTACATCCATGAAAACAACAGAGGTCACGCCCGCACGCTCTTTGCCACGCACTATCATGAGTTGAACGAGATGGAACGCAACTTCGCCCGCATCAAGAACTTTAATGTGAGCGTGAAGGAGGTCGATGGGAAGGTTATCTTCCTTCGAAAGCTCGAACGCGGCGGGTCGGAGCACAGCTTTGGCATCCATGTGGCGAAGCTCGCAGGCATGCCCAGAGCCATTGTTGCCAGGGCAAACGTCATCCTGAAGGAGCTCGAGGGAGCCGTCAACCACCAGAATCTGGGGGCAAGGAGCAAGGAGCAAGGGGCAAGAGACAGCGGCGTGCAGATGAACTTCTTCCAGCTCGACGACCCCGTCCTCTGCCAGATTCGCGACGAGATACTCGGCCTGGACATCAACAACCTCACCCCCTTCGAGGCACTCAGCAAGTTGAACGACATCAAGAAACTCGTCAAAGGAAGCAACTAAACATGTCGAAACACTAAATTTCACATGTCAAGATACTAAACTTCACACGTCAAGTTCATTGCATATACATGTACATGCAATTGCACATACATGTACATGCAATTGCAGATACATGTAAATGCAAACAATATGACAAGAGAAATTGACTCGTCAGACCGCATTCAGCGAGCGGTGGAACTCTTTATGCAGGGCTACGGATGCTGCCAGAGCGTCGTTTGTGCCTTTTCGGACCTCTATGGATTGGATGAAGAGATGGCGCTCAAGGTGAGTGCCGGCTTCGGAGGAGGCGTGGGAAGGATGCGGATGATGTGTGGCGCGTGCTCGGCTTTGGTGATTCTGGCGGGCTTGGAGAAAGGCCAGACGCGGGGCGAGGATCGTGAGGGAAAGACCGCTTGCTATCAGCTCGTACGCGAACTCCTCGAGACGTTCCGCCAGAGAAACGGCAGCATCATTTGTGCCGAATTGTTACAGATGAACGGCGTCAAAGCGGAGACAAACACTTCGCAGCCCGACGAACGCAACGCCGAATACTATCGTGTCCGCCCTTGTGCCCGCAAGGTGGAGAGCGCGGCGCGTGTCTTCGCAGAATACTTGGCCAGTTCCGAGTCCTCAAGAAAAGAGGGAAAATCGCAAGCGTGACAAATAGTTATATAAAAAAGGCAGTTCTTTATTCCTTATTATAATAAAATTCGCTTCCTTTGTCCTCGTATTGGATGAATCGACGCAACAAATCGGGAATAAAAACTAAACTTTAGATAATTATGAACAACTCATTGAAGATTCTGAAAGCCTCCCTTTTTGGAGGCATGATGTGGGCAGCTTTGGCCTGCAACGCACAAGGGACAGTCGGCACACTCATCGACTATCATTTGGTTGGGCCGTGGAACGAATCGGCCTGGATAAGCGCCAAGGATGCTCAGGTTGTCACGGGTGAAGTGAAGGATGGCACAAGGGCGGCCGACGGCGCAAGCTGGTTCGTCAGCAATCCACGCAATGCGAAGAAGGTGAAGAGGGCCATCTGGAAGACCACCGCCCTTGGTACCTACGATCTTTACATCAATGGTAAGCTGGTCGGCAACGAAGTTTTAAAGCCCGGCTTCACGCACTTCGAGAAGACGAAGTACAGCTTTACTTACGACATCACAAAGGCCTTCTACAAAGGCGCAGGACTGGAAAACTGCCTCGCCGTGCAGGTGGTGCCGGGTTGGTGGGCAGATAAGATCATCACCCCTTGGGGTCACGACGGCATGGTTGGCAAGAAGGTTGCCTTCCGGGGCGTGCTTATGTTGACCTACACAGACGGCAGCGAGGAGTATTTCCCCACGAACCTGAAAGATTGGAAGGCTGGTGTGGGAGGTCCTGTCACACATGCCGCCATCTTCGACGGCGAGGATTATGATGCCCGTCAGCCGCAAGGTTGGACGAACGCAGCAAGCTTCTCGACCCCGGAAATCAATGAGGAGTTCCCCGGCAAGGTGTGGGCGACTGACGGCGCAGAGATATATCATCGCAACGACCTCGCTTTGTCTCCTGTCAAGGCCTATACTTGGAAAGGTACGACAGGCGCAACCGACGACCAGTTCGGCAAGGTCAACATCGTCGAGGAGTTCGCTCCGGGAAAGCCCATGACGGTTCGTCCGGGTGAGACACTCGTGGTGGATTTCGGCCAGAATGCTTCCGCAGTACCTGCTTTCGAGTTTAAGGCGAAGGCAGGCACCGTGCTGACTTGTCTGCCGAGCGAGCTTCTGAACGACGGCAACGGCGCAAAGAGCCGCGGCATGGACGGGCCGGAAGGTAGCTGCCATCGCTTGAACTTGCGTATTCCGGACACCGGCATGATACTCCGCTACACATTCGACAACCCGAAGGGCTATTGGTCGTTCACTCCTCGCAGCACCTTCTTCGGCTATCGCTATGTGTCGATAACCGCCACAGATGAGGTCACAATTCGTAGCATCAAGTCCGTCCCCGTCTCTTCCATCACGAAGGAGATGGAGACAGGCACTATCGTGACGGGCAGCGACGACATTAATAAGCTCATCTCCAACACGGTATGGGGCCAGCGCTCCAACTATCTGTCGGTCACGACAGACTGTCCCCAGCGCAACGAACGCCTGGGGTGGACGGCCGACACGCAGGTCTTCACGGAGACCGGAACGTTCTTCGCCAACACAGACCGCTTCTTCCATAAGTGGATGAGGGACATGAGGGACACGCAGTCACCTACCGGCGCTTTTCCGGGCGTCGCGCCTCTCGCACAATATGGGGCTGGCGATGGCAAAGGCAACGGCGACATGATGAGGCTGGGCTGGGCAGATGCTGGCATCATTGTGCCTTGGACGGTGTGGAAACAGTTTGGCGACAAAGACATTGTCAACGAGAACTGGGAGGCAATGGACCTCTTTATGAACCACATCTACGAGACCAAATACGAGCACAACGTCATGACGGGTGAGAACGGCAACTACCAATGGGCGGACTGGTTGAGCTACGAACCCCTGGAGAGCAGCAGCGGACGGAGCCACGAGAACGGTAAACCGAAGTCCGACGCCGTTGTGTATTGGAACTACCTCAGCGCGTCGTATTGGGCAATCGATGCAGGCATGATGGCCGACATGGCACGTGCCACAGGTCGCGATGCCGCTTATTATGATAAGATGCTGGCTGAAGCAAAAGCCTACATCCTTGATAAGTTCCTCAATGCCGACGGCACGTTCAAGCTCGATATCCTCAATACGATGCAGACCCCGGCACTCTTCGCCCTCAAGAACAACCTGCTCGAAGGTCAGGCAAAGGCAAACATGATTGCCCGCCTCCGCAAGAACTTCGAGGAACACGACAACTGCCTCCAGACAGGTTTCCTCGGCACATCCATCCTCATGCAGACCCTCACTGAGAACGGCATGCAGGATATCGCCTACGAGCTCCTCTTCCAGCACAAGAACCCGTCGTGGCTCTACTCCGTCGATAACGGCGCAACCACCATCTGGGAGCGTTGGAACTCGTACACCGTGGACAAGGGCATGGGCCCGCGCGGCATGAACAGTTTCAACCATTATGCTTACGGATGCGTCTGCGAATGGCTTTGGGAGACGGCCGCCGGCATTGCTGCCGACCCGAAGGAACCTGGCTTCAAACACATCATTATGAAGCCCGTGCCCGACAGACGCCTAGGACATCTCAAGGCGGAGTACAAGTCGGCAGCCGGCACTATCAAGAGCGAATGGCGATATAAAGGCGACCAATGGACCTGGACCTTCACCATCCCGAAAGGCGCAACAGCCACTGTGACTCTCCCAGACGAGACAACCTCTAAAGATTATAAGGCCGGAACGTACAAGATAACGGCCCCTCTCCCCTAACCCTCCCCCAAAGGGGAGGGGGCAAACCCCTTCATGATGCGAAAGGTTCTATTGTTCTTGTTTCTGCTTCGCCTAAGCCTTACGATGGCTCAGAACTCCTCCCCTTTGGGGGAGGCTGGGAGAGGGGCTTCTTGGGACGACTTCGTGGAGGAGTACACAAGCGATGTGGAGCGGGCAGAAGAAGAGGACCTTCAGCTGCATCTGCAGGAGTTGAAGGAGCTTTCGGAACATCCCTTGAACATCAACACGGCGTCGATTGAGGACCTGTTGCAGTTGCCGTTTCTGTCTGAGGCACAGATCGAACAGATTCACGCTTATATTTATCTGCACGGACAGCTGCAGACGTTGGCCGAGTTGCGATTGGTGCCGCTCATCGACGACATGACGCGCAGGTGGCTTTCCCTCTTCACGTATGCCGAGCCGCAGCAGCAAGAGACCGATAAAAGGCTGTTCAGTCACCTTCGCCACGACTTCTCGTCGCGCCTCGACATACCTTTATATTATAGGGTAGGGCAGCAGCAGGAGAACGGTTATCATGGCGACCCGCTCTACCACCGCATCCGTTATCAGTTGACTGGCAGCCGGCACTTTCAGGCGGGACTGCGTGTGGAGAAAGACGCGGGCGAGCGATTCTACGACAGCTACGGGGCGTATGCCATGCTTCACGATGTCGGCATCCTCGACAAGGCAGTAGTGGGCGACTATCGCATCGGGTTTGGCGAGGGCTTGGTGCTGGGCGGAAGCACTTGGAACAGCAAGAGCACGCCGCCACTCAAAACGCAAGGTGGCATCAGGCCTATGGCTGGGATGGACGAGACGAACTTCCTCCGCGGTGCGGCCGTCACGCTGTCTCTGTCCAAACACCTCAAGTTGAGCACCTTCGGCTCGTACCGAAAGCGCGACGCCACGCTGACGAGTGGGGGCGAAGTACAGACCTTACGGACCGACGGCTATCATCGAACGGCATCGGAATGGGAGAAGAAACGGAACGTAGGGAGTGCCGTCGTGGGCGGCAACATTGCCTGGTACAATAAAGGTCTCCATCTGGGAGCGACGGGTTACTGGCAGAAGTTCAGTCGCGATCTCAACCCCGGCACCCAACAATACAGGGCGATTTATCCGAAGGGCAGTAGCTTCGGAGTGGCCGGACTGAACTACGGCTACACACGCTACCGCCTTACCTTTGCCGGAGAGACTGCCTACAGCACTGCCGGAGGCGGCTGGGCGACCATCAATCGCGCGTCGTGGAACATCAGCAAGAACTATATCCTCTCCGCCGTACAGCGCTTCTACGCCTATCAGTATTACTCGTTTTATGCCAGTTCGCTGGCCGAGAATAGCAATTCGCAGAACGAAAGCGGCGTCCTCGTGCATTTGCAAGCGGAGCCTTATGCTGGCTTGCAACTCATCGCTTATGTCGACTTCTTCCATCATCCCTGGCCACGCTACCGGATGACGCACGGCAGCACGGGTCAGGAGTTCTACCTGCAGGGCAGTTACAACATTTCGCGTCGGCAGATTCTGCTGGCTCGCTATCAGTTCAAACGTAAGGAAAACGGCGATGTCATGGAGCCGCATCACCGCGTCAAACTCGGGTGGACGTACGAGGTGAGAAACAAAATGCGCTTCCAGACAACAGGTTATTACCACAATGTCTTGGGCAGGAACGGCTTCTTGGTGAGCCAAAACGTCCGATACATGCTGCCGAAACCGAACCTGACCCTCAACGCACAGCTCGGTTACTTCAACACCGACGACTACCTCAGCCGCATCTATTTGCAGTCGCCGGCTTTGTACAGTACGTTTTCGTCAAGTTCATATTATGGTCACGGCATGCTGGGCGTCCTGACCTGTCGTTGGAAAAGCAAGAACGAGAAACTTTGGCTCGAGGGACGTTACAGCCTGCTTCGCTATTTCGACCGCGACGAGATAGGTTCAGGACTGCAGCGAATCCTCAGTCCTTGGAAGCATGATTTGTCTTTTCAGCTGCGCGTGAAGATCTGATCATGCAGTAGAGACCGAGCACGACAAAGGGGATGGAGAGCAACTGCCCCATGTTCAGCAGCATTCCCTCCTCGAAGGCTTCCTGGTTTTCCTTCGTGTACTCGATGAAGATTCTGCTCGTAAAGATGAGGAACAGGCAGAGTCCGAAGAAGAAACCGCTGCCCACCTTCTGCGGATAGCGACGGTAGAAGAACCAATGGATGCCGAAGAAGATGGCGTAGCAAATGGCCTCGTAGAGCTGTCCCGGATGGCGAGGAAGGCTATCGATGCGTTCGAAGATGAACGCCCAGGGCAGGTCCGTCGGTCTTCCTATTATTTCGGAATTCATCAGGTTGCCCAGTCTGATGGCACACGCACAAATGGGTGTCACGATGGCAACATTGTCTAGGACGTGCAGGAAACGCAGCTTCACGTGCTTGGCATACAGCCAGAGTGCTATCATGAGGCCAAGCGTGCCGCCATGACTGGCCAGTCCCTCGTAGCCGGTAAATGTCCAGCCTTGGCCCGGCACATTGCGTATGGGCAGCAACATCTCGATGGGATGTGACAGGTAATAACCAGGTTCGTAGAACAGGCAATGCCCCAATCTTGCCCCGATAAGAATGCCGAGGAAGCAATACATGAACATCGGCTCGAACTGCTCCTCACGTATCTTCTGCTGACGGTACAGCCTGTGCATCAACAGATACACTGCTACAAGACCAATCGCCCAACACAACGAGTACCAACGTATCGCGAAGAAACCCAAGTCGAGGGCAATGATGTCGGGGTTCCAGGTTATGAACAACGGCCCCCCTCCGACTCCCCCAAAGGGGAGAGAAAGCAGCGCATAATATAAATATGTGTGTTGTAGTAACATCTTTATCAGGTTTCAAAGTTCCCCATCTCCCCTTTGGGGGAGGAGGGGTTAGGGGTTGGAGAGGGGCTTTTACACGTTGAAACGGAAATGCATAATGTCTCCGTCCTGCACCACGTAGTCCTTACCTTCTACACTCATCTTGCCGGCTTCGCGGACGGCGGCTTCCGAACCGTACTTGATGTAGTCCTCATACTTGATGACCTCCGCGCGGATGAAGCCCTTCTCGAAGTCCGTGTGGATGACGCCGGCACATTGTGGAGCCTTCCAACCTCTGCGGAACGTCCAGGCCTTTACTTCCATCTCGCCCGCCGTGATGAAGGTCTGCAGCGTGAGCAGGTGGTAGATGGCCTTGATGAGGCGATTGCAACCGCTCTCCGAGAGACCCAGATCCTCGAGGAACATCTGCTTCTCCTCGTAGGTTTCGAGTTCCGCGATGTCTGCCTCGGTCTGTGCTGAGATGATGAGCATCTCGGCATCTTCGCCGGCGATGGCTTTTTGAACGGCCTCCGTGTAAGCGTTGCCCGAGGCAGCCGATGCGTCGTCCACGTTGCAGACATACAGCACGGGCTTTGTTGTGAGCAGGAACAGACCGTTGGCAGCCGTGATTTCATCCTCTGTGTCAAAGGTTACGGTTCTTGCGCTCAAACCCTTGTTGAGGGCTTCTTGGTAGCGGAGCAGGACGTCGAGCTCAATCTTGGCTTGTTTGTCGCCACCCACGCGGGCCTGCTTCTCCACTTTCTTGATGCGGTTCTCGATGGTCTCGAGGTCCTTTATCTGCAGTTCCGCGTCGATGATTTCCTTGTCGCGAACGGGATCGACGCTGCCATCAACATGCACGATGCCGTCGTTGTCGAAGCAACGGAGCACGTGGATGATGGCGTCGCACTCGCGTATGTTGGCCAGGAACTGGTTGCCCAAGCCCTCGCCCTTGCTGGCGCCCTTCACGAGGCCCGCAATATCGACGATGTCGCAGACAGCAGGCACGATGCGACCCGGGTGCACAAGTTCGGCAAGTTTGGTCAGTCTTTCGTCTGGCACGGTGACCTGTCCGAGTTGAGCATCAATGGTGCAGAAGGGGAAATTGGCAGCCTGAGCTTTTGCGCTCGAGAGGCAATTGAAGAGGGTTGACTTGCCGACATTGGGCAGTCCTACTATTCCGGCTTTCATCTTTTTATTAATTGGGAGTTAAATGAGGGAGTTAAAATGGGAGTTACGCCAGCGTTGCTGGCTGGAAGTTAAGCGCTTCGCGCTGGACGATAGCTTGGGATGCCAAGTGCATAAAGGTATTGTCCTTTTTAACTTCCCTTTTAACTTCCATGAGCGTAGCGAATTTACTTCCACTTTAACTTCTATTATATATTTTATTCATCAATGATTCCTTTGTTTTGACTTATGGCCTCGGCGTAGCCGTTGAGTTTCCAACTGGTTCCGTTGAGGATGTATTCTAATCTATCGTGAGTTGCTTTGTCGATATATTCGATATCGTATGATAGTATGATATAGTAGCGACATTCTTCGAGCGACCCTTGCGAAATGTTCAGGAAGCGAAGTTTGTCTGCACGGCTCAACTTGCGATAGCCCTCGCAGATGTTGGCTGCAATTGAGACTGCAGCACGTCGAAACTGCGAAGTAAGCCCGTAAAGTTCATCTTCAGGGAACAACTTCGTAACAGTATAGACTGCTTTTACAAACTCATGTGCCTGCTGCCAGCACTCCAGATCCTTGAAGTTGTGGCTAAAGCTATTGTCCTTTTTAACTTCCTTTTTAACTTCCACGAGCGTAGCGAGTTTACTTCCTTGTATTACTCCCACGAGTTAAGCGACTAGAAATCGCTGAACTCGTCGTTCTTTGCGGCTTGGATGGCGATGCATTCCATCTCGATGAGCCACGAGGGACGGCATACGGGAGCGAGGGTGAAGACGGTGGGGACGTGCGGATATTTCTTGCTGAACATCTCGCTGACCACTTCGAAGTCGGCTCCATCGCGCAGATAGACGATGAGTTGTGCTGCGTCGTTCATGGTCATTCCTGCTTCTGCGAGGAGTGTCTCGACGTTCTCCCACATGCGTTTCGTCTGCATGACGACGTCGCCTTCATGCATCACTTCGCCCTTGTTGTTGATGCTTGCTGTGCCAGATATGATGGCGTGATTGCGGTCGCCGAACTGCAGGAGTGTGCCACGCTCAAAGGTTACGCCGTACTCGCTGGTGCGGTTGAGGTGCGATGTGGCGTAGAGGTAGCGCTGCTGCTCCGGTTTGAATCCGCTCAAGGCATAGCATCCGAGCTGGATGATGGCCTTCGGATCGGACGGATTTCCGCCGATGCCTGTGGAGGCGATGTAGTGTGTCTCGGGTACCAAACCGTGTTGGGCGAAGTTCTCCCAGCGGGAAAGGACGAGACCTTTATACTGTGTATCGACATCCCTGACGAAGAACCACGTGCGAATACAGTTGTCTTCGAGGGTCATCTGATGTTCCTCGAGGAGCGCTTCATAGTCCTCGAGGAGCGTTTGTGTCTGGCTATAGCTGCTGCCTTCGCCTATCATCATGCCCATTGTCCACACGTGTTCGTAGCCGTTGCTGCGTACGATGGTGGACTGCAGACGGTCGGCCGAGGGGATAACCTCCGAGCCGCGTTGCAGGTAGAGCCACGCCGACAGTTTGCTTCCGTCGAGTGGCGGTTGCTGAATATATGAGATGGTGCAGGTATCGTCCTGCGGCATGAGCGGCCTTTGATTAGTGGCATCGGACAGGAAGTACCTTTTGAAGACGGGCTTGGCGCCTGTCAGGTCGGCCAGAGCCATCAGTTGTTCTTCCGCCAGCAAGATGCGGCGGAGTTGCTGCTCGAACGTTTCGCCCTTCGGTTCGACGTGCAGAATAGCATGATATTCCGCAGTCTTCTTCTCAGGGGCGAAGGCCGTCAGTTCGATGGTGGCACCGAGTTTTTCCAGATATAATTTCTTAAATTGCATGGTGCGTTGTGTGATATTGGGTGCAAAGATACGAAAAAAAGTTTAAAGTATAAAGTTTAGAGTTTAAAGATTTTGTGCCGAGTGGGATAATGTCCTGTGGCAAGCCGGAAAACTCAACGTGTTAAGTTTGCAAAGTTAACGTGTTAAGTTTCTCAACTAAGCGTGTTAAGTCTCTCAACTAAGCGTGTTAAGTTTCTCAACTAGGCGTGGCTAGTTTGCCAACTAGGCGTGGCTAGTTTGGGCTCAAGGCTTGAGATGTTCTATCCAACTGTCAATCAGGTTGTTCACTTCCTCGAGGTTCGACTTGAATTGACTGCTGAGGATTTCCGTATGATTGTGTGAGAGGAGTTTCTCTCCGCCTTCGTTCAGGACCTGATGCAACAGGGAGGCTTCGACGTTTCCACTTGCCACGCGAAGCATTCCCTCTCGCCTTGTGCTCGGCACATCCACGAGGTTCGACCTGGCGTTCCCTTCCGTCAGGTTCAGTCCGGCTGCCGACCGTCCGTTCCCTCCGTGGCATTGTATGCAGGCGCGATTGAATATCCCAGCCTGCAAGATGCCGAATCGTCCCACATCCACCGTGCCGAGGTCGAGAAGAATTGTGTCGTGAGCAGTTTTCTCGCTGTAGTCTTCCATGTTGACAGACGCGAGTGAGATGATGCGTTTGCGTAGCGAGTTGGTCAGTGAAACCTCGACCGTTTGCACCTCATTGCTGATGTTCGAAAGGACGAGGCTGACAGTAGAACCGTCTTCGACTGTTGAGGGAAGTGTTTTCTGCATCAGAGCGAACTTGCTGTCCTGCGTGAAGCCGGCCACAGCCATGTTGTAGCCCGTTCCTTCCCACTCGCCAAGTCCGCTTATTCGGGCAGTCACTTTCACCGTTTTGCCCTTTTCATCGACCTCATAGACCTTGTCATGGATGTCGCCGCTGTCGCAAGCCGAGAGTCCGACGGCTGCACATATATATAATATATAATGTATAGGTTTCATGTTTTATCTTGTTTCTCCCCATAAAGGGGGAGTTAGAGGGGGTCGCCTCAGAAGCTGTACTGCAGTTGCAAGGTTGCCGAATGTGTGCTCAGCCCCAGGTCGTCGTTGTCGCGATCCAGTTGCGTCTCGTGTCCATACCTACCCGTAAACTGGTACATCGCCGAAAGTTTCAGGTTGCATTTGTTGACGTAGTAGTTCACCACAGCAGCCGGCATGTTCAGGAAACCGTCTTTGCCCGAGCCGTTGCGGTCAAGGAAGTCGTAGCGCAGACCAGCCTGCAGGCTTCTGGTAAAGAAGTAGCCGAGTTGCCCGTAGCAGCCCCAGAAGTTATAGTTCTTGTCTATCTTCTGTCGTTCAGTAAAGCTGACGTGCATCCAATAGGCTTCTGCGGCGGCATACCATCTGCCGTGCAACATGCTCCACTCCACGCCGATTCGGGTATCGTTGGTGCTCTCGCTTTCACTCTCGACGTTGATGCCGCCGCTCACACCAAAGAGCATGTGGCGGCCGCGAAGCATGTGGCTGTTGCCTTGAGTTGCCGGCATGTTGCCCCACGGCATGAAGGTGAGGCGGCCAGCATACAGCAAAGCGGGAATGTGAGCGTCGTCACTCAACGTCTTTGTTGCGGTGTTCACGCCGCTGCCACTGCCATTCCAGAGTCCCACCTCGTAGCCCATCATCCAACTGTCCTGCTTCTTGTTGAGCTTCATCTTGCCGTGGAACTGGAATCCGAGGTCGAAGCCTGTGCCGATAGATGGTGTTACAGCGTTCAAGCTGTATGGCAGGATGACCGATGCCGTCAGCGAAGTTGGCAGACAAGGAAACAGTGTCTCGCCCAACGTGGTGAGGTAAGCGTGGAAGAATGGCGTCTTGAACTTGCCGGCACGAAAGCGTGCGGCAGGCGAGATGCGGTAGTCCACCCACGCTTGCTGCAGGACGTTTCCGCCCGTGGCTGCTGCGTTGATGCTCAAGTTGTAGTCCAATCTGCCGAAGGTTGTGCCGGTGAAACCGAGGATGGCATACGGCATGGAGAAGCCCGAGTTAGCCACATTGTCCTGATTATACGCTTTGTCCAGGCCCTCGTCGTCATAGTAGTTGTACTGCCCCCTTGCCTGCATGAACAGGTACGGCTTGAAGATGAAGCGGCCGTCGCGTGACTGCAAGGTGAATCCTCTGTCGTCAGCAATGCCCAGCACACCGTTCTCCATGTCGATTTTCTCAGTTTGTTGCCCGAGGTCAGCACTCTTGAGGTTGTACTTCTCGAACGTGATGTTTCTCTCCTTCTCGTGCTCTTCGGCCAAAGTAGGCAGGGCGAGAAGGGTTGCTAAAAGTAATATGTATGTCCTTTTCATATTATAACTATGAACTTTAAACTATGAACTATGAACTTTGTTATAGGCTTTCCAGGAACTTTATGAGTGCCGAGCGATTGTCTTTCTGCATTCGTGCGAAGAGATTCTTGCTGGCTTCTCCCTCGCCGCCGTGCCACATGATGGCTTCCGTGAGGTTGCGAGCCCGCCCGTCATGCAGGAAGTAAGTGTGCGCATTGACTTTCTCCTGAAGTCCGATGCCCCAGAGCGGTGTCGTACGCCACTCGTTGCCACGAGCCAAGCCGCTGACATAGTTGTCGTTCAAGCCGACGCCCATAATCTCGCTTCCCATGTCGTGCAAGAGGAAATCGCTGTACGGGTGAATTGTCTGGCCGCCCAACCACGGCAGTTCTGTGCCGTTGAGGAGCGTTGCGCCGCGAGGTCTGGTATGGAGCGTCGTGACGTGACAGAGATGACACTTCGCTTCGTAGAACATCTGTTCGCCAATCGCGATGAGCTCCCTTTCGTTGATGGTGCGGCCTTTATACGCAGCAGGTTGCTTCGTGCTGCCCAGTCTTCTGGCCGGCACACCGAGTCCGTGCAGGTAGAAGTCCACGTCCTCCATGTCCTCGGTCGTGACGTCGAGATGATCATAGAGCAGTCCCATCATCGAACCCTCCTGCATCTGCGACTGTCCCTCGCATATCTTCTCGGGATAACGGCTGTTGGTTGCGCCCATGTCCGACGAGAAGCCAAGCTCGACAGTCAAGTCCGCATGTTGTGCCTTGTTGCCCGACAATCCCAATTGACGGATGCCGCGCTCGGTGATGTAATTGCATCTGCCGCTTATCCCGTACTCCGGATAGTTCGACTTTGCCGCGAGTTGTTCTATCTCGTTGCGGTCCAAGGCCATCATCTGGCCCATGCCAACGTGCCGAAGCGGAATGCGAACTGTGCAGAAGAGCTCAGTCGGGTCGATTGGCTCGCCTGTGTCTCCGTAGCCTTTATACCAGTCGGTGATGGTGTATTGGGGATATGCGAGGCTGTACGTCTCACCGTCCGGGAAGGCGAACTGCTCTTCGTGCCACCGACATTCCAGCTTTCCTTCTGCCGTCACGCCGTAGATGCTCTGGTCGTGCAGCACGCGGCCATAGTTCTGGAAGAAGGCTCCGTTCTTTCTCGTCACATAGACAAGCATCGCACTGAACCCGTAGCTGCCGGAACCATAGACAGGCGTACCATCAGGATCGGTGCCCGTCTGCGTCCAAAGCGCCGGCTTTGTCCTGCCCGCGTTGCGATGACAGGAGCCACACGAGTAACCCGCATAGACCGGACCAAGCCCGCCTGCTTGCGTCAAGGCATCATCGTAGAGACCGTCTCCGTTGATGAAGCGGCGTGAGTTAGCTTTGATGTTCTCCACCCAGTCGGCTTCCGTGTCGTAGGCAAAGCTGGAGTTGATGAACACCGTACTAGTGCCGGCACTGAGAGCATAACCTTCGTGCGTCTCGAAGTCGGCTGCAGAAAAGCAATCATCCTCCCTGTCGCAAGCGACAAGGAGGAGTGCTATACTAATATAAATAATGTGTCTCAATTTTCAATGGTCAATGTTCAATGGTCAATGTTCAATTATCAATCCTTCTCGGTTGTCCATTCTTGAAGAGCAGGAATTCCAGCGTGTGGAAGCCGCGTATGCTTTGTGCTTCGGCGATGCCTTCGTTCTCTTCATCAAAGTCGCCTTCCCAATCCAGGCCTGAGAAGTCACCACTTGCAAGCACGTTCTTGATGGCATCTTGGTCGAGGGGCCAGGAGTCCATATTGGGGTCGAGGCCAAGTTCATCGACGGGACCGAACAGGAATGCCTCGCTCATCTCCCACGGCTGACGTGCTGCCATCCAAGCTGTGGCTGCTGCTTCGAAGTTGGCATTTGAGGGACTTGCTGCAAGATTCTGTACTGCGGTGTGCAGGTTGGCGTTTGCATCCCTAAGGTCTTTATAGGTAGGCAGCACGACGACGTCAACATAATCGGACACGATGGCTTTCAGTTCTGCCTCGCCTTCGAAGTTTTCCACCTTTGCCTTGAGTGTCTTGAGGACACTCTTCAGGTTATTGCAAGCCTCCATAGCCTTGATGACGCTTGGGTTGCCGATGTGGCTACGGAAGGGAGCTGCCATGCCTTCGATGCTGGTGATGGCAGTCGTAATGGCAGCATTCACTTGGTTTGCGAACTCGCTCTGCCCGTTTGCTTTGAGATAAGAAGCAATGCTGTGACTGCCTTGAGCACCCTTATAGGTGCAGTTGAAGGCGTTCTGGATGGAGCGGATGTTGTTCGAGTAGTCCTGGATGGAGTGGAAGCTGTACCACGACTCCACGGCATAGACGGCCTCGGTGTACTTCTTGTTCTCCCACTTGTCGCGCGGATCACCTATCTTGCTCTCGCCCACCTCGTTTGAGATGTCAATGCATCCGTCGATAATCTGCTCGATGCAACTGTTGGGACTGCTGTATGCGCCACGCACTTCCTTGAATGTAGTTTGATAAGCCTCGCCGCCGTTCAAGCCTTCGTTCCATGCCTTGTAGAGTGTCTCGGCATCACTTTTCAGTCGCGACGACACAGCGGCAGCATAGCTACACCAGTTCGTCTGATAGTCTGCATAGTTGGCGTCTGTCTCAATAATCGTTACGTCGGCAGTACCCTCGGGCATCGTGTTCACAGGGTCAACCGTGTTATTGTCTTTGCTGCACGATGCAGCAGTCATTGCAATGGCCATCAAGCCAAGATAAAAGATGTTCTTTTTCATGTTGTTTGTTTAGTTTTAATGGAGATTATGATTATTCTGATTATTCTGTTTATTCTGAGAAGCCTGAGAACTTCTTCTTTCCTTTGAACCAACCTGTGAAGGCGACGCCCAGGGCGAACTCATTCTCGCTGTTGTACTTGCCGCCGCCTATCCTGCGGGTTGTGTAGTCGGCTTTTACTATTACATAAGGTATAGGGCGATAGTTGAGACCGAACGTCCACATGGATGTCTTGAGTCGTGCCTCCATCACCTGTCCTGCCTCGCCCTCTTCCTGAGCATTGTAGTACTCGTATCGCGCGAAAGGAATGATGTCGGGAGCCTTCGTGCTGTGGAAGAAGCCTTTCAACCTCACGCCGCCCTCGATGCCGTAGCTGACAGCTTTGCTTGCTATGGGAGCCGTCTTCGAGTAAGGGCTGGCGTTGCTCTGGCGGACATTGCGAGTGCTGAGGAGTGTCGAGTTACCAACCTCGCCGCTCAAGATATTGCCGCGAACGATGCCATAGCGATGCTGATACTGTGCATCGACGCTCCAGAGGTTGACGGGCACGCTGAAGCTATAGGTCGTTGGCTTGTCGGCATTCGATGCAGCGTCCTGGCAGTGATACCAACTTGCACCGAGACGAAGCCCAGGTACGCCTGTATAGTTGATGCGCAGCACATAGCCGGGCGATGTGAAGTTATCTTTCTCAAAGAAGCCTTGCTTACCTTTCTTCACCCAGTTGTTGCGGTCGAAGCCGTTGGCGTTGAGGCCTGCAATGATTTGTGCTTCCCAGTTGAACGAAGCCCACTTTCTGCCAACTTGACCGAACAGGCTCAAGCCCGTCTCGTGCCATGTATTGGGGATGATGCTCGTCTCGCCTTCGGGACGGACAGTGCCGAAGAAGTTGATGGGCTCATGGTGAGCGTTGTTCATGCCGACAGGCACGATGAAGTGTCCTGCACGGACGTTGAAGTACTGATTGAGGTGATAGGTGATGTGGAACTGCTCGATGGCAACCTCGCCACCCTTTTCCACCTCGGTCTCGTACTCGCCGTTCTCCGAGTTCTCTATCTCGAAGGCAGTACCTGTACCGCCGCTTTCGAACTCGACCTCCACGCCGACGTTCCAATGGCGATTGAACTTGTAATCGCCAGCCAGCACGAACCGTGGCACGGCAATCGTGTTTCTGCGCATGCGGGTATTGCCTTCGCTGCCGCCGTAGAAGCGGTTTGTGCCATAATCCTTGAAGGCAGCCACCACCTCGCCATAGCCGCCGATGCGGAAGCGGTCGTAGCTGTCTATCTCGGTCGAGTCGGTGTTCCATTGTGCCGACGCAGTGCCGGCTGTGAGCAGCATCAAGGCTGCAAGAAATGATTTTGTCATAGCTAATTTTCTTTTTCCAGGTCATCCTAGGCTATCCTAGGTTATCCTAGGCATTCCTAGTTTCTAGTTTTCCGGCGGCAAAGGTACGGCTGTTTGCCATTCCCTGCAATACGCAAAAAATGTGATTTTGCCCTTTTGATGGCCTTTCTGCCATACCTAATTATGATGAAATTGCACCCTCTTGAACATGAATGTTCAATGTTCAATGTTCAATGTTCAATAAAAAATCGTACCTTTGCACCAGAATTAATTAGGACTCCGCGACTACAATCGCGCCTTTGTTCTTCGCAAGGCTCAGGCGCAGGCGGAACTAAAGAATCAAAGAAATCGTTAAATAGTAAATACAGAGGTGACTGAGAAATACCATGACACAGACCCGATGAGCGACGTCATCAGTGATGACTATCGCATGTTGCAGATTATTAGCCGCTTTGGCATTAAGCTTGGCTTTGGCGACCAGACTGTTGGCGCCACTTGCCGCAGTGCTGGAGTGGACGTCAGCACGTTCCTGACCGTCGTCAACTATGTGAAAGACCCTGCCCATGCTCGCATCAGCGAGATGGTAGAGCAGGTGGACGTGCCTGCACTCATCGCTTACCTTAAGAACTCCCACAGCTACTTTGTTGACTTCCGTCTGCCAGGCATACGACGTAAACTGCTCGAGGCCATCGACCTCTCCAGCGGCAACCGCCTGGCCATGCTCATCCTCCGTTTCTACGACGAGTATGCACAGGAGGTGGAGCGCCACATGACCTTCGAGAACAACCATGTGCATCCCTATGTCGAGACGCTTCTGCAAGGCCGATTGCCACAAGAGACGTTCCGCAGCATCGAGGAGCAGTACGACGAGCAGCACGCCAACATCGAGAAGAGCCTGAGCGAGTTGAAGAGCATCATCGTGAAGTACTATCCCAGCGACAACAACGCGTCGCTCATGGGCGAAGTGCTCATGGACATCTTCATGACGGACGAAGACCTGCACAGCCATTGCCACATGGAGGACACACTCTTCGCCGAATGCATCCGTCGCCTGGAACAAGATGTTCGCAGACGTGGCGGCCAGCCTGTAGAGGAACCCCTCGAGACCCAGAGCGAACCATCGGGCGAAGCCCTGAGCGAGCGTGAGAAGGAAATCATCGTGCAGGTCGTCAAAGGTCTCTCCAACAAAGAGATAGCAGAAGCCCTCTTCATTTCCGTCAACACGGTGATGACGCATCGTCGCAACATCGCCCGCAAGCTGCAGATACGCTCAGCCGCAGGACTCACCATCTACGCCATCGTCAACGGACTTGTTAACCTCGACGACGTGCAGTTGTAAACGGAACTCTCTCTTAACGCGTATTTTAAGAGCGAACACAGATAGCACGGATTGTACGGATTATATTATTTCTGGTTCCTGTGTGCATGAAGATGGCTGTAGGCCATTACTTCAGAGCTGCTCTGACATAATTCTCTAATTCTCTAATTCTTGATCTTAATATCCGTGCTATCCGTGCTATCCGTGTTCGCTTTGTAAACCTCAAATAGTCGAAAACAAAAAAAAACTGACAACCTAAGTCAGCGAACTACAGGGAAAAACTCCAGCATATCAAGTAAAGATCTCTATAATATCTCTATAATATCCCTATAGTATCAAGAAAAGATCTCTATAACACCAAGTAAAGACCTCCAATGGAACAAGCAAACGGCAAGGTAATATCTCCTATACATGTCCGGTATATGTCCGGTATATGTCCGGTAGAAAAGCGGACATGTACCGAACAAGTACCGAACTTATAGCGGACAACAATAGGAGGGACATAGGAGCTCCCTGTGAGCAGCTATATGGATAGAATAGAGGTCTTTATGAGAAGTAATAGAGGTTGACATGAACTTTCACTGACTCTGACTAGTTTGGGACACGGCGCGCTTTTTATGCGCGGATCCTTCTTCCCTCTTCCTTCTTCCCTCTTCCTTCTTCCCTCTTCCTTCTTCCTTCTTCCTTCTTATATTAGAGTTCAATTAGAGTTTAATTAGAGTTCAATTAGAGTTCAATTAGAGTTTAATATGACTTCAATATGAGTTTAATATGACTTTGGCATGATTTCGACTGTTTTTCTGTGCGGTGTGAAATTCTGTTTTTAGGGTGAAGTGTTACCTCCGTTTGCAACCTCCACTTTGCGATTTTCTCACATTAGTTAAATAAATATTCAGTTATCCTTTGCGCACATTATATAAAAATATAACTTTGTACGCTCCTATGAAATAAACAAGCAATAAATCAACAATAACAACTTAAAAAACAAAACGATGAAACAAAATCTACTAAACAAGCTATGGCTACGCGTCTGCATGATGGTAGCCATCATGACGACTGCCTTAGCAGCGTCTGCGGATGTCAAAACTATTAATGCTGGTGCATTAACGAATGGAGTTTTGACAGATTCTCCGTTTACTTTGACTTTTGCCAAAAACAGTGGTTCTACCGAGCCTACTTACAACTCAAATGGTGGAGACGTACGTCTATATGCTAAAGGAACTGTTACCGTTGCCTCTGCTGGTGGCAATATGACAAAGATTGTGTTTAATCTATCAGCACAAGGTAAGAAGAGATTGGCACCAATTACAGCATCTGTTGGAACTATCGCCACTCAGAGTTCTGGCGATGAGACTGTAACATGGACTGGTGATGCTGCTAGTGTAACCTTTACAGTGGGCGATAAAGCAGATTATGGATCAGACGGTAGTAGTAAAGCAGGACAATTGTGTTTTAGTTCTGTTGATATAACATATACTGCCGGCGGCACTCCTACTGTTGCTACGCCTGTCATCAATGGCACTGAGAATTTCCTTACTTCTGCTGAGGTAAGCATCTCTTGTGCAACAGACGGTGCTACCATTCTCTACAACACTGGTGGCGAAGCTTGGGAAACCTATAGCGCTCCTTTCACTGTTACCGAGACTACAACCGTCAAGGCTAAGGCTACTAAGACCAGCATGGACGACAGCGAGGTTGCAACAAAGACCTTCACAAAGGTAACTGCGTTGACCGTTGCTGAGGCTCGTGCTGCCATCGATGCAGGCACAGGCACACAAGGTGTCTATGCAACAGGTATCGTTTCTGCAATTCCTACAGCTTATAATGCAAGCCATAAGAACATTACCTTCAACTTTGTTGATGCTGCAGGCGATACCGACTTCCTGCAGGCTTATCGCTGCGGCGGCGATGAGGCAGCCGACGTACAGGTTGGCGACGTAGTTGTCGTTTATGGTAACCTGACGAAGTATGGTACAACCTATGAGTTTGCTGCTAACTGCCAGCTGGTATCCTTGACACATCCTACAGCTGCTGTCGAGGCTCCTATCTTCAGCCCTGAAGGCGGTGTATTTACCACACCACAGAGCGTAAGCTTTGCTGTGGCTGCTCCAACGATGGAGGGCTACACCTTCTATTATACACTCGACGGCACTGAGCCTACAACCCAGAGCACGCTCTACACAGGTCCCATCGAGGTTAGCACTACCACTACCATCAAGGCTATTGCCGTGAAGGGCGGTGAGGTCAGCCTCGTTACTACTGCCACCTATGCCATCCTTGCTCATGCAGGTACAGAGGCCGACCCATATTCTGTAGCCGATGCTCACGCAGCCATCGATGCAAATGCAGGCTTGACAGACGTTTATGCTACTGGTGTTGTGACTGAAATCGCAACAGCATGGAACACAGAACACAGCAATATCTCCTTCAACTTTGTTGATGCAACAGGCGACGAGGTGTTCCTGCAGGCTTACCGTTGCAAAGGCACTGACGCAGCAGATGCTTCTACCGTACAGGTTGGCGACATCGTTGTGGTCAAAGGTAACCTGACAAAGTATAACACAACCTATGAGTTCGGACAGGGTTGCGAACTGGTATCCCTGACACACTCTGGCACTCCTGCCGATCCCGTTATCGTAGCCGAGAATGCCACCATTGATGCCGGCGTCACTTACTACGAGTTGATGTACGAGATTCAGAATCCCGTTGACGGCACAGAGCTGACAGCAAGCACCACTGCTTCTTGGATTACGAGCTGCACACCCAGCCAGAAGTCATTCGACAGAGTGATGATTGTATGCGAGGCCAACGAAACCACAACAGCACGCACAGCAACCATCGTCCTCACCTATGGCACTTTAACCAAGGAAGTGACCCTCACCCAGAAAGGCATTGTGGCTCCCATAACTCAGTTTGCATCACTGCCCTTCAGCTTCGATGGCGGCAAGGCTGACATCGAAACTACAGATGGCTTGACACAGGAAGGTCTGGGCACCGACTATAAGAACTCGCCCTACCTGAAGCTTGACGGCACAGGCGACTATGTTCTTCTCGCTTTCAACGAACGTCCTGGCATCTTGACTTTCGATATTATTGGTAATGGCTTCAGCGACGGCACATTCAAGGTGCAGGCATCTGTCGATGGCACAACCTATTCAGATGTTGCAACCTATACAGAGCTGGGTAGCAAGGAGACAAAGACAATCAGCGACCTCGGAGAGGATGTTCGCTACATCAAGTGGGTTTACACAGAGAAGGTTACAGGCAACGTGGCTCTTGGCAACATCAACCTGGCTAAGTATGGAACAGTTGTATTGAATGACTACACCCTCACCGTTGCTAATCCTGCAAATGTTACCATCACAGCAAGCTATGGTCAAGATGTTCTGACGAATGGCGAGACGGCTGAAGTTACTGAAGGTACAGACGTAACCGTTGCACTCACCATCGTTTCTGGTTATGACTTGCAAAGCGTAACTGTTAATGGAACAGATGACGGACAGGCTGTAACCCTCTCACCGGGTACAACAGAAGGCGTTTACACATTCACAATGCCTGCCTTCAACGTAACCGTCAATGCAACAGCCGTTGAGCACATAGAGCCTGTTACCACATCTTATGTTCTTGCTACAACCATCACTTCCGGCAAGACCTATGTCATTGCAAGCGGAGCTGATGAAGGCGAAGTTCAGGTAATGGCAGAGCAAAGAACCAACAACCGCGGTGCCGTTACAGCTACAATTACCAACGGCATCCTGAATGTTAGCGATGAATATGAGTTCGTCATCGAAACAGCAAATATCGGCGAGGCAAGCGGCTACAGCATCTTTGACCCAGACGCTAAGGGTTATCTCTATGCAGCAGCAAGTGGTTCAAATCATCTGAAGACCCAGACAGATAATAATGTCAACGGTGTTTGGACAATCACAATCGATGCAACAGCAGGCGAAGCTTCTGTTGTAGCAGCAAGTTCTTCGAACCGCAATGTCATGCAGTACAATAGCGGTAGTACTCTCTTCTCTTGCTATGCTACTGCTTCACAATCTCCTGTTTATCTCTTCGAGAAGGTTGAGAACTTTGTTCCCACCGTACAGACCGTTACCGTGACCGATGCTGGCTATGCAACATTCATTGCAGAGAAAAACCTCGAGATTCCTACAGACGTTCAGGTTGAGGTATTTGCCGTAACGGTTGAGGGCTCCTATGCAAGCCTCCAGCCCATCGTGGGTAACATTCCTGCAGGCGAAGCAGTCCTGGTGAAGGCAAGTGCAGGCGACTATAACTTCCTCTCTGCCCAGACCGCAGATCCCATCAAGGTCAACAAACTCGTAGCTGCCACAACAGATGTTGTAGCCGACGGCACACAGTACGTTCTCGCCAATGGTCCAAGCGGCATAGGCTTCTATCAGGCAACACCAGGCAGCACCATCCCAGCCGGCAAGGCATACCTCGTAGTAACAGCAGCAGGCGTCAAGCCCTTCTATGGCTTCGAGGACGATGCAACAGGCATAGAAATGGTCAATGGTCAATCATCAATGGTCAATGACCCCATCTTCAACCTCGCTGGTCAGCGCCTGCAGAAGATGCAGCGCGGCATCAACATCATCGGCGGCAAGAAAATCCTGAAGTAATAATAGGATTATAAATAATCATAAGGCTCGTTCATGCAAGTCATGGACGAGCCTTTTTCTTTAAGGTCCCTAAGGACTCTAAGGTAAAAGTTTAAAAGTTGAAAAGTTTAAGAGTTTAAGACTATTCGTGTAATTCTTCGGCATAGCCTCAGGCGCAGGCGGTACGTGTCATTCGTGTTCCTTTTTTCTAGGGTCTTTAAGGTCCCTAAGGTCTTTAAAGTCTTTAGGGTCTTCAAAGTCTTCAAAAAAGCCCCATTTCATCGGGAAAAAAGTAACGTTTAACGTTTAAAGTTTAACGGTTAAAGAAAATCGAATAAATTCTAAGGAGTTGAGGAGGAAAGGAGTTTTTTACACGCGAACTTAAGTCGACGGCCGTAGGGGAAGTCAATGAACTTTAACCTTTTTCTGCGCATAAAAAGCGCGCCTTCTTGCGCTCCATAGGTGCTCAGGCGCAGGCGGAGGTGCAAAAGCATCAAAGAAGGCTGCAAAGCAGTCTCGACGCAGTCAACCTTTAACCATTAACCATTTTCCGCGCATAAAAAGCGCGCCTTGCCGCTAAAGCGTGCAAGAACCATTAACCATTAATCTTTAACCTTTAACCTGTAACCTTTAACCTTTAACCGTTATTCTTACCCCAGTTCGTGGTCAAGAAAAAGCATAATCCGTGTCATCTTTTTCCCTTTTTTCTTTTTTAAAGAAAATAATTATATGTTTTTCTTTGTCGCTATCGTAGAAATATATAATTTTGCACGCGCTGGAAAAAATAAATAATAAAACCTCAAACCAACATGACAACAATAGCACTTAACAATCTTTGGAGATATCTGCAAGGCCTGGCACTTACGGAGAAAGATCGTAAGTGGCTGGCAGGGAAGCTGCAAGAACCAAGTCTTTCGCCTTATACGCAGGAAGAGTTAGATTCCATGATAAAGCAGTCTGAACAGGATTTGAAAGATGAGAACTATCGTGATGTTGATGAATTGTTCAGTGAATGGGACGAGGAAAGTTCAACTTTTTTCGCTGCCGAACCTACAGTTGAATACAATTCACGTAAGGTATGAAAGTAATCATTACAAATACTGCAGAATGCCAAATAGCGGAGACATCTGATTACATCGAACAAGCATGGGGCAGAGTTAATAAGATAAAGTTCAGAAAGAAAATACAAAAAGCTATCAGTCTTTTGCGTCAGAACCCCAATCTCGGAGCATTAGAACCTTTGCTGAAACAACACGCCAAACAATATCACAGCATAGTAGCAACACAATACAACAAAATCATATACTTCGTCAACGACGACCACATTGAAATAGTTGCCTTTTGGGATGTTAGACGAGAACCGACCAAGCTTGCCAATGAGATAATCGATAAGTAAGACATAACAAACCCGACAACCACCAATAACAAACCAAACTATCATCTTTAACTCCTTTATCTCCTTTGACTCCCTTAACTCCCAAATAATATTATCCAACTCAAAACAACCCTCTAACCAAACCACAACAGCACCCCAAACTATCGTCTTTAACTCCTTTATCTCCTTTAACTCCCTTAACTCCCAAATAAAATATCATCCAACTCAATAACAACCCTCAAGCCAGTAGGTTTTGAACACAAGAATATGGAACAGAAGCAGCAAATCATGCAAGCGATAGCCAAGCGAGCACATGAGGTGACACCTCCAGGCTCTACGGTCCTGCTCTTTGGCTCCCAAGCCAGAGGCGATGCCCGTCCTGGCTCTGATTGGGATGTGCTCGTCCTGCTGGATAAGGACAAGATAACGTTCCAGGATGAAGACGAGATAGCATATCCTATTCATACCGTGGGTTGGGATTACAACGAAATGATAAATCCGATTCTCTACACCTTTAGGGATTGGCAAGACAATCGCATAGCTGTTTTTCGTCAGAATGTTTTAGAAGACGCAATACCATTATGAGCCTCACATCAGAAGAACGACATGATGTCGTAGTATATCGTATAGAGAAAGCAGCCAAGACTATGGAAGAAGCAAGGACTCTTGTCACTTTCAAGTACTGGGGATTGATAGCCAACAGGCTTTACTACGCGGCATACTACGCAATATCTGCATTACTCGTTGCAAATGGGTACACGGCCAAATCGCACGACGGAACGATTCATCTCTTTGAATTACATTTCGTCAAAGATGCTGTTGTTCCCCAAGAAATGGGAAAACTTGTCCGCAAACTATTTACTCGCCGTCTGACTGGAGACTATAGCGACAAGTTCGACTTAACCGAAGAAGATGTCATGCCACTCTTTGAACCTACAGAACAACTCATAGAAAAGGTAACAACATTAGCAAAGCAAATATTAAAATAACAAACTCAATAAACCCTCAAACCAAACCACATTAGCACCCCAAACTATCGTCTTTAACTCCCTTAACTCCTTTAACTCCTTTCTCCGCACCTTAGGGGGGCGCCTTGGTGCTAAAGCAACCAAGAACTCCCAAATAATATTATCCAACCCAAAACAACCCTCAAACCAAACCACAATAGCACCCCCAACTATCGTCTTTAACTCCTTTATCTCCTTTCACTCCTTTCACTCCTTTAATTTCATTACCTCCCAAATAAAATATTATCCAACTCAATAACTCAATAACAAAAAACTTAATTTATTATGAAACAAAATCTATTAAACAAACTATGGCTGCGAGTCGGGATGATCGTAGCCATCATGACAACAGCCCTAAGCGGAACAGCTTGGGCGCAAAGCGATTATTCTGCAGTTTATACGAGTAATGTGACTTTAGCTGCTGGCACCAATGGTTCTGATTGTACTGTATCTGGATATGATGGAATTAAGGTCGGAACGAGCAAAGCAGGTGGTAGTATGACCATTATTGTTCCTGCTAACACAAAATATCTACATCTACATGCTGCAGCATGGAATGGTGTTTCAGGTCTTTCTTTAAATATTACGCCGAATACTTATTCTTTAACTACAAGCATTGCCTTATCGGCAAATAGTGGAATAGCAAATAACTCACCATTCACATTTTCTGGTGATGCAAGTTCGTCTACTTATTATAAAGTGATTACTTTTACTAATCCTCTAGCTGCAGAGACGACCTTGACTTTCACTAGTAGTAGTTCAAAACGTTTTGTCGTTTGGGGCGTTAATGCCGAAGAAGCTAGCAGCACTCCAACCTGTGAGACTCCCACATTCTCTCCTGCCGCAGGTGTATATACCTCTGCTCAGAATGTAACAATCAGCACCACAACGACTGGCGCGACTATCCACTATACCATTGATGGCACTGATCCCACAACCAGCAGCGCTACCTATTCTACTCCTATTTCTGTCAACACAACTACAACCATTAAGGCTATAGCTACAGCCACGGGCTATGATAATAGCTCTGTTGCGAGTGCAACTTATAACATTGTAACAATCGAGCATGAAGGCACAGAAGAAGACCCATATACCGTAGCAGATGCACGTAATGCTATTGATGCCCTTGATGTTACACCAGATGATGTCTATGCAACAGGTATAGTTTCCAATATAGTTGAAGCATATAGCTCTCAACATAGTAATATCACGTTTGATATTTCGACAGATGGTGAAACAACGAGTGATCAATTACGTGCTTATCGTTGCGGAGGTACCGATGCTGCCTCCATCCAAGTTGGCGATGTTGTAGTTGTTTCTGGTGACCTGACGCTATATGGTTCTACTTATGAATTTTCTTCTGGTTGCACTTTAATCAGCCGCACAAGTTCAAGTTCTAAGGTTGCAGCAGGCTTTTCATTCTCTTCTAATTCTGCAGAGGCAGATTTGGCAGATTTAAGTTCTTTCACTGCTCCTACATTCAGCAATCCTAATAATGTTACCGTAACTTTCACAAGCTCTGATCCTGCTGTAGCAACTGTTGCTCAAGACGGCACTGTTACTCCTCTTGCCAAGGGAACAACCACCATCACGGCTACATCTGAAGAAACATCAGAATATCTTGCAGGTGAGGCAAGCTATACTCTTACTGTAACGAATAGCAACGCTGCATTGGTGACTGTTGATGCCGATGGTAATACTACTTTTGACTTTACGGATAATGCTTGGGGATTCCCAACTTCCAAGCAACTAGCTGAAAATAGCTATTCTAATAATGGTTATACTGTAACAATTGCAGGTGCCGGAAGTAACAATGGTTTCTATTTCTATGAAAGTGGCAGTGATCTTCTATTCGGTAAAAGTGGAGCATATTTGACTTTACCAGCATTTGATTATGATGTTGAGAAGATTGTTGTTGTCGGTAAAGCTGGAGCTTCAACATCTGTAGTACAAAACATCTATGTTGGTGATGAGGCAGTAAGTACAGCAACGACTGGTGCAACAGGAACAAATACATATGAGATTGATCCAAGCTATCAAGCAGCAGGTAATATTTATACCCTTAAGGTAACTAGTGCTCACAACACTCAGGTAACAAGTATTAAGGTATACAAGGCTATACCTGATACTCGTGACGAAGCAGAAATCGCATTCTCTGTTGAAACATTGACGTTTACAGAGGGTGACACATATACAGCTCCCACATTCTCTAACCCGAACAGTGTGGACGTTACATTCTCTACAACTAACGGCAGCGTTGCTTCTTGGAACAACGGTCTTGTTCTTGGAGGTTCTACAGGCACAGCAACCATTACTGCTACCTTCGATGGTGATACTAGCTATAAGCCTGCGACTGCAACACTTGTAGTAACAATTAATGAGGACCTTGGCTTTGCTACAGTTAAAGTCGGTTCTGGCGTTTATCAGAAGATTACTTCTACCTCAGAACTTGAAGCAGGCAAGCGCTACCTCATCGTATATGAAGATGGTACTGACGCAAAAGTCTTTGCAGGAGTAACCGGTAGCGATATTGGTGATTATGTTGATTTGTCCATCGCAGAAAGTAAGATTAATAACAATGTTGCTGCCAATGCAGCTACACCAGTTGTTCTTCAAGAAGATGGTTTGGGAAACTGGTACATAATGGATGGTGATAAATTCTTGTATTGGACCAGCGGCAATAAATTGTACTCGTCATCAAACATATCGCAATCTGGTAATATTTGGACTATTAACGTAGATTATATCCAGAATGCCACCACGACAGATCGCTACCTGCAGTATAACACAGGCAGTCCCCGTTTTGCTTGCTATACACAAACTCAAAAGGATGTTGTCCTCTACAAGGAGTTGCCTGTAACTCTCAATTCTGAGGGCTATGCAACCTTTGCCAGCACAAGTGCTGTTGACTTCTCTGACGATAGCGAGTTCAGTGCATGGAAGATTTCAAGCGTTAGCGGCACATCTATCAACTTTGGGCAGATTACTGGAGCTGTTGAAGCTGGTACAGGTGTACTTTTGAAGGGTGCATCCAATGCCGAACTAACATTTGTTAAGGCAGAATCAGGAGAAAACATCAGTTCAACAAACAAGCTTGTAGGCTTCACCACCGCAACCGGTGTTACCGCAGGTCAGTACTATGGCCTCTCTGGCAAGACATTTGTTAAGGTCAACGCAGGCACTGTTCCCGCAGGCAAGGCTCTGCTGCCCGCAAGTGCTCTGGGTAGCAATGTCAAGGCCTTCACCTTCGTCTTCGAGGAGGACGACGCAACCGCTATTGAAATGGTCAATGGTCAATCTTCAATGGTCAATGGCCCCATCTACAACCTCGCTGGTCAGCGCATCAGCAAGATGCAGAAGGGCATCAACATCGTGAACGGAAAGAAGATTCTTCGCTAACGCTCAGGCGCAGGCGGATGCGATTAAGTGAGAATAAAGCTGAGCTTGCTCATGCTTTATCGAGCGTGAGCAATCTCGGCAAAGCCAAGATTTTGAAATAAAAAACAAGGACCTTAGGGTCTCTAAGGGCTTTAGGGACCTTAAGGACTTTAAACAAGAAAACAACAATGAAAAAGACATATATCACACCCGAAGCACTCACAGTGGTGCTCGGCTCAAAAATGCAAATGATGACAGGGTCTGATACTCCCAATGGTGATGTTACCATCGGCGATGGCACAATCGATGCTGGTAGTGTAGGCACCAAGGAAAGCAAGAACGTCTGGGACGAGGAATGGTAAACAGACCCTAAGGACCCTAAGGACTTTAAGGACCTTAAGGACCTTAAGGACTTTAGGGACCTTAGGGAGTTTAAAAGCTAAAGCTTTGTGGCTGAGAAGTTGATTCGGCATAGCGGGAACTACCGCAAGTTGCTGTCCTACCAGAAGACGGAGGTCATCTACGAGATGACTTTCTTCTTCTGTCAGCATTTCCTTCAAAAGGGAGACCGGACGGTGGACCAGATGGTGCAAGCTGCTCGCTCTGGCAAGCAGAACATCATCGAGGGCTGTGCAGCATCAGCTACCTCTGCCAAGACAGAAATCAAACTGGTCAATGTGGCGAAGGCAAGTCTTCAGGAACTGCTGGAGGACTACATTGACTATTTGCACACGCGTGGCCATCGCAGGTGGGAGGAAGGCTCCCCTGAGTACACGGCCATGCGCGAATTGGGACGTGAGCACAGCGATGCAGAGTACTTTCTGCAGCTGTGCGCCACCCGCCCACCTGAGACGATTGCCAACATGGCTATCATTCTCATCAATCAGGCCGACTACCTGCTATTCAAGCAGCTGGAACGCCTGGAAAAGGACTTTACCGAGAATGGCGGCTTCTCGGAAAAAATGAGCCGCATAAGAAGAGAACGGAGAAAACGACCTTAAGGACTTTAGGGACCTTAAGGACTTTAGGGACTTTAAAGACCTTAGGGACTTTAGGGACACTATTAAAAAAAGAAACATGAAAAAGACTTACATGACCTTGCTGCTGGCTGCGGTGGCTTTGTTGGCCAGTGCGGCAGCGCCGAACGGGTCGGGAACATACTACCAGAATGCTAACGGCAAGAAGGGCGCGCAACTGAAGACGGCGCTCTGCGGCATCCTTTGGGAGACGCGCTACAACCCTGCTCTGTCTTATAACGAGCTTTGGACGGCGTTCCATACGACAGACGTGCGCAGCGACGGCAAGATATGGGATATGTACTCGGACAACACGAACTATGAGCCAGGCGGTTCGGCACAGGGGCACAACTATTCTGGCGAGGGCGATAGCTACAACCGCGAGCACTCATTCCCTGCAAGTTGGTTTGGCAGTAATACTCCGATGTACACCGACCTGCATCATATCTATCCCACCGACGGCTATATAAACAATCGTCGCAGCAACTATCCCTTCGGAGAGACCAATGGCAATACATACAAGTCCCATAACTCATTCAGTAAGCTTGGCAGTTGCACCGTCAGCGGATACACTGGCACGGTGTTTGAGCCTGCGGATGAATACAAGGGTGACTTCGCGCGTACATATTTCTATATGGTGACTTGCTACGAGGAGAAGTTGGCGGACTGGTACTCGAAAAATGCCGAGTCGAGAACGACAATTGATGGTAGCACATATCCTGGCTTCCAGACTTGGCAACTGAATATGCTCCTTGCGTGGGCTGCAGCTGACCCAGTAAGCGACAAGGAAACAGCTCGCAACAATGCTGTCAAGAACATTCAGGGCAACCGCAATCCTTTCATCGACTATCCCGGCTTGGAGCAATACATCTGGGGCAGCAAGAAGAACGATGCCTTCAGCTACGATAACTATGTTCAGCCCGACGGCAGCTCGTCAGGCAGTGGTGGCGGTGGAGACGACCCCGGGCCAGGACCTGAACCCAGCGGAGATGACAAAACCATCACATTAACTTACGACTCCTTTGGCTTGACAACATCCTATGCAGTGAAGACTGCTACCATTGATGGTTATGGCTTCACTGTAAATCAAGGATATAAGGGGAATGGTAATACTATTCAGATGAATAGTTCTAAAGGCAGTGGAATTCTGTACAACACGACAGCTATTCCTGGTTTGAAGTCCATAACAGTAAATGTTGCTTCTGGAAGCAATACTTATACTATTACGACTGGAACATCACAGACTCCGACGGCAAATAGCCAGACAGGAACGACAGGCGGCACATACAATGCTGCAAGTGGCGATACATATTTCCAGCTGAAAGTTTCAGGAGGAAGTTATTTCTCGTCGATTGTCATTACTTATAATGAAGGTGGCGACGAACCTGTTGACCCAACCTTCAACGGTCTTACTGACTTAAGTGTCAATTGGGAAACTTCTTTGACTTTGACCAAGGGCACGACAGGCACACCGAACTTTGTGACAGACGGCACGGTGACGATTAGCAGCTTGAATGAGGATGTTGTTACTGTTAGCGGTCTTACTATCACGCCTCATGCCGTTGGCACAGCTATGATATCTGTCAGCACGACTGCCACCGATGCTTACAATGCAGGCAGCGTGATGTTCCCCATCACGGTTAATGCACCAGAGGTGAAGACAACAGCAGCCCCAACAGCAACAGCCGTGTTCACAGAGACGTTTGATGAAAGTACAGGAAACTCTGGATGGAGCGGTACTGCTGCAAATGGAACTGCAGTATTTGATAATAATGGTTGGGGCAAGAATTATACATATGGAAATGGCGGAAGTATTAGAATAGGCAAAGGATCAGGCCAAGGCTATGTCATCACTCCTGCCCTTGGCACTGCTGGTGACCTCACATTGACATTCAAGTCGGGAGCATGGGACGGTGATAAGACAACGGGCGGACTTGTTCTGTCAGTGGAAGCTGGTGGTGGTACTCTAAGCACTACAACATTCGATTTGTCAAATGCTAGATGGACAACCTATTCTACAACCATCACGGGTGCAACGGCAGAAACAAGGATAAAGTTCTCTGCTGCGCAATCCAGCAACAATCGTTTCTTCCTTGATGATGTTGTAGTGACAAAGCCAGGGGTAACTCTTACCAAAACGCTCAACAGTGATGGCTATGCTTCTTATTGCTCGGAGTATCCTTTGGACTTCAGCGATTACGAGTCTGCCGGCTATAGTGCTTGGCAGGTGACAGGTGTGAGCGGCGAGACGATTAACTTTGCTCAGGTGACGGGCACGGTGAAAGGCGGCACAGGTCTTATCCTGAAGGGAATTCCTAATGCAACCATTACTCTGCACTCTGCTGCCAGCACCACCACACTCGATGACAATCTGCTTGTGGGAACTATTGTGAACACGTATGCCGAGACAGGTCAGTACTTCGGGCTCAAGGGCAATGCGTTTGTTCCTGTGGCAGAAAGCACTGTCCCTGAAGGTAAGGCTCTGCTGCCAGCATCCTTGATTGATAACAACGAGGTGAAAGTGCTTAACTTTGTTTTCGAGGATGATGCAACAGGCATCAGCCTGATGGAAGATGGAAGAAGTCAGATGGAAGACGGTGCCATCTACAATTTGGCTGGTCAGCGCTTAGATAATTCACAATTGAAGCGTGGCATTTACATTGTGAACGGGAAAAAAGTTCTGAAATAAAAAACAAGGACCTTAAGGACTCTAAGGACTTTAGGGACCTTAAGGACTTTAAAACAAGAAAACGACAATGAAAAAGCCATATATATATCCAGAGGCGCTTGTGGTGGGGCTTTCTGCGGTTAGCCCACTTGCGGGGTCTAATCCCGATATCAAACTACCCCTAATGCTACTCCTGTTACAGGTGATGAGTTGGATGTGAAGGAAAACAAGAATGTATGGGATGAGGAATGGTAAGATCGTTGACCATTGACCATTGCTCCGCGCATTAAAAAGCGCGCCTTTGTGCTAGAGCATCAAAGAACATTGACCATTGACCATTGCTCCGCGCATTAAAAAGCGCGCCTTTCTTGCGCTCCATAGGTGCTCAGGCGCAGGCGGAGGTGCTAGAGCATCAAAGAACATTGAAACATTTACCATTTATAAATAAATAGGGCCCGTTCAAGATAGCATGAACGGGCCCTACTTGTTGTTTTCTTGTTCCCTTATTTCAGGACTTTGGTTTTGCCGACGATGTTGAGGCCGCGCTGCATCTTCTGCAGGCGCTGACCGGCAAGATTGAAGATAAGGTCCTTAGGGTCCTTAAGGTCCTTAAGGTCGTTAATGGCGGTTGGGTCGTCTTCATCATCGAGGAAGACGCTGGCTGGCTTGACGCTGCTGCCGCTGAAGTCGAGGTAGCCTTTGCCTTTGGGCACGGTCACGCCAACGCCAACAGGGAAGAAGCCTGTCCTGCCGTTTATGTTAGCGATGCAGAAGATGGCATTCTCCTCCGTCACAGTGAAAGGACTTGTGGCAGCCTTCAGGAGGTTGTCTTCCATAGCTGGTGCATTCTGCGTGACGGGGATGCTATATGAGCGGGCACCATTGTCGGGACGAAGTACAACAGCTTCGTCGGCAGGTACACTTGTCACCTCCTCCAGACGTGCAGAGGTGCCGCTGACTTGCACAATCTTGTATGCCTTGACTTCTACCGAGCTGAAGTCCACGTTGTGTCCAGGAGCAACATAGGTCTGCCAGTCATCGGTGAGGCTGACTGTGTGCTTTGTGCCTTCGGTGCGCAGTATGCCGCAGTCGAAGTATGCGCCGCCCCAGTTCTGCTGTATCATGACGGCAAGGACGTTGCGACCCACTTTCAGCTTGTTTGATGCGATGTTGTAGGTGCTGTAGTTATTGAAGTCGCTGTTCCATCCGTTGGCGCTGGTGAGGAGTGTGCCGTTGAGATAGACCTTGAAGTCGTCGTCGTGATAATAGTAGAGCTTGTATGTGTCGATGGTCGGGTCGTGGTCAACATAGAACTCGCGGCGGATGAAGAGGACGTTGTATATGCCGTCCCATTGCGAGTAGTAGGGTGCACCGGTGTTTGCCGAAGCTGTGGGGAAGTGCTTTGTTTCCCAAGCGGAGTCGTCGAAGTCTTCCTTGTACCAGTTTGCGGGGCCAGTGACACCGTCGAGTTGTGACACGGCGCTGGCGTCTTCATAGTCTCCGGGCTTGTAGGGACCTTCAAGGCGCAGGAACTTGGCGTCCCACATCATCTCGCGTCCGCGGGGAGCGACGTAGAGGTTGTCGTTCAGGTAGATGGGGTCGCCCTGCTTCGACATCGTGTAGCGGAAGTTGTGGTTGATGAGTTCCTTTGTGAGGCTGAGGCCGTAGTAGCCTGAGCCATCGCCGTCGCAGCAGTAGTCCATGAAGACCAGTCCGGCAGGGCCATTGTAGTTGCCCGAGGCGAGGAGCTGTTGCAGGTGGGGGTTGGTGGCTTTGGCGTTTGCCTGACAGGCAGAGTTGGTGCCGGTGCCGTTATAGCCGGATGTCTCGTTGACGACCCAAGTGTAGTTGTATTTGCCTGCAAGCTGATAGCTTTGGTTGAGCATGGCTTGTATGGCGTTCTTCTTGTCGTTAACATTAGAGTACTCATAGTAGTCTTGCACCCAGAAAGGACATTTCCACGATTCGGGACCAAAGCCTTGTCCGGAGTTGCTGGACGTGTTTCCTGGCCAGCCGGCCAGTCTTCCGCCACGGATTGGAGCGTTATAGTCGTCGCGACTCATTACGACAATCTTGCCTCTGGCCTCGCCTACGGTGAGGTTAGGGCGGAAGTCGATGAGGTGGCTGCTCATGCTTGACAGGCTGCTCTGCAATGTGTTGGCAAAGTTGTCATCGCCGCTGTCGCCATCATTTTCGTGGCGGAGAACTACAACACAGAATTCCGTTGGGTGATTGCCAAGGTAGGTGTAGATTTCGCTCATCGCGCTGCTGAATGTATAGTTTGTCTGTAGACTGCCGTGATAGATGTTCATCTTGTTGTTGGGGCGCAGATCGAAGGCTCGCGCACCTAGCGGCAGCATCTGCTGCACGGATTTTGTCTGTACTTTACCAGCAAACAAAGCGCCAATGGCACTTCCTCCTGAGAACGAACTTGAGCAGGCGTCATGTGCACCGGGGATAGAAAGTTGGCAGATGAAGGCGTCGTCATCGAGCCCGGACATCCAGTTCTGGTAGTCGCTCACCTGTGCCTTGATAGTCAGGCTCATCACAAGAGCCGAAAGAAGAATTAATACCTTATTCATAAAGCTAATAATAAACATGTGCGCTACAAAAGTATAAGTTTTCTCTATATGATGCAAGAAATAAGCAAAAATAATGCACGATGGTGCTATATTTATGAAACAGTCCCCTGCAGGACGTCTGCAGGGGACTGTTTTTGTGCCTCCCTTGTGTAAAGGGGGGGTTATTGGTTAGCCATGATGGTAAGAATGGACTGGTAGTCAGTGAAGTTGACGACGCCATCTTTATTGAGATCAGCAATAGGAACATAATCCTCTGTTGCCATAATAGTCAAAATGCTTTGTGCGTCGGTGAAGTTAACTTTGCCGTCGTGGTTAACATCGCCTTCTTCTCCGAAGCCGCAAAGCTGAGCATGGTCGCCACGCTCGACTTGCCACTGGAGCAGGGGCCAGCCAAGTCCGACGGTTCCGTCCTCGTGCCATGCATCCCATCCGCTGACGATGTCGCAGATCTCCTCCTGGTTCTGGATGCCGAAGTAGAGGAGGCTTTCGATGTTGCAACCCTCGTTGTCGGCAATGGCGGCAGTAGCCTGGCTGTCATTTGCCTTACCTGCAGAATAGCTGTTCCGTACAGTCAGTTCAGGGCTGCCGATAGCGATGAAGTCGCCGAGCAGGCCATTTCCGCTGACGCAGGCATTGGTATAGACATTGGTCACAGTGGCATTGATTGCGACGCCAGCAACGGCACCCGCTGCACTGTTGTCATTGTCGCCAGTAGCCACCAGCTTGCCATTGACATAACACTTGTCCACGATGGCAGCATCATCGTCTGTGCCAAGACGGCCAGCCAGGATGCCAATGTCCTGAGCCTTGCCGCTTTCGACAGTCACATTGTAGAGGCCGAGGTTCGTGACGTTGCCTACGAGTGCGCCGAAGAGGCCCGTCTCGAACTCATTATTGGCGGCAACGGTCAGGTTCTTGATGACATGGTTGTTACCATCAAGAGAGATAGCCTTGCCATAGCCTTCCTCGTAGCTGTTGGCATAGAATGTGCTGTTCATCGGCCACCAGCCTTCGCCCGTCATATCGATGTCGTCAGTGAGTTTGGCATACGTTACTCTGCCATCAACAAGGCGATCGCGCAAGGACTGCAAGTCGTACTTGTTGGCAATCTGGAAGGGATTAGTCTCCGTGCCGTTGCCCTTCGTGCTGAGCAGGGTAGCCTTCATCGAAGCCTTGTCCATGTCGAACTCGATGAGGTACTTGCCAGCAGGTGAGATGCGCCAAGTGCGATCGAGGTCGCGTACCAGGTCGCCTACTTCCTGTCCGCTTTGTAGTTCAAGATACTGCTCTTCGCTGCCGTAACGGGCAGAAGTCCAGCTGGAGCGCACGGTCTGGCTATAGTTCACCATCTCTTCGATGCTGCGGCAAGCAAGGATGCCGAATGAGCAATAAGGGTTGGAGTTGTCGTTCACGAGGTCAACAACGCCAGCATATTTGCCGCCGCCCAGATGCTGTAGGGGCACTTGTTCGTCGTTCTTCCAACGCATCAGGGAGCCTTGTCGGTTGTTGAGCGTGCCGCTCACAAAGACAGCATTGGGCCAGTTGTATTCGTCCTGCAGGTCGAAGTCAACCGTCATGTTGTTGAGGTCGAGCACGATGTTATAGGTACCATTAAGAGCCTGGAAGTCGCTGCCACCTTCCTGAACATCGAAGTGCTGACGGCCAGGCGTGATGAAGCTTCGATTTTCATTAGCGCACTTATAGATGGTGTTGATGCGACGGAAGAAGAGGCCTGCACGCTGGAATCCGTTAGCGCGACGGCTGCGGTCCTGCAGGGTCACGGTGCCCTCGAACTTACCTTCATCGTTCAGCACGAGAGGATAGAGCGAGCACATCTGGCTGTACACCCATTCGCCTGTATCGCTGTTCTCGTCGTAGAGGTCACCCTGAACATAGACCACGCCACCGATGATGGGGTTCGTCATCAGTTCCTCAATCTTCTGCTCAGCCTCTTCGTCGGTCAAAGAACCATCGGAGAGGATCAGCCAGAGATCTTCGGATATGGCAATCATCTCGTCCTGTAATTCACCAGGCTCAAGTCCGTCGGCCATATCTGATGCAAACTCTACAATCTCGTACAAGCGCTTGTAAATGTCAACGCTGGCAGGTATGGCTGCAAACTCGGCATTGATTTCCTCGATGAGTTGCAGCTGAGCTTCTGTGTCGGCATTCCTTGCCTCTTCAATCTTATTCCGGATAGCATCGATGTGCGACTGGCTGAGATAGTACTCTTGGTCGTAGCGTTGCTGGTCGATCAGTTCAATACGATCGTTGTATTGGTCGAGGATGCTGCTGATGGCAGCACTGCTCTGTCCATAATAAGTGAGACGGAAGTTGCCCCAGATGGTCAGGTTCTTGTTGTGCCAGGGATTGCCCGTGTTGCGGATACCGATGGTGAGCTTGCCGTCCTTCACAATGCCGTATGCAGTCTGCTTGTAGCGTTTGCCGTTGAAGGCAAAGCTGGAGGTATAGATATTGTCGGGAATGAAGTAGCCATCGCCCTCGTTTGTGTCGATATCGACACTGCCTGTCTGCTCTCCGTTGTGAGGAGCTGTCTCATCTTCTGTAGCATCGTAACGGCAGTTGACACCGTTCTGGGCATCAGTGTAGCTAAGCTTGTCGGCATAGACGCTCAGCACGGGTGTAGCATAGTCGCCAATGAAGAGTTGTGCCGGGATGATGTCGGTGCCATCGAGGAGACCTTCGTGACCTTGACCAGGACGGTGGAAGGCTTGTGCCGTAAGAGCGTAGATGCCATCAGCCAGGCCAGTAATCTCCTGGCTGACCTCGAACTCCATGTTGTAGGCAGCAGCGACGGGGAAGACATCGGTGAAGCCTCCGTTATGTACCATATTGTAGCCACTCTCGGTGCGACCTTCTGTAACAGTCCAACCGTTCCATGCAGTAGCGTCATTGAACTTAGGATTAACGATGAGAGATGTGAGGTCGGAACCTTCAGAAGCACTGTTCAATATAGCTGTCTGCAACAACTGTTGGGCGAAGGCAATCTCTGTAGTGAGTTGCTCGGCATCCAGCGGACGATAGCGCATAATATATAAATATGTACCATTGGGGAACTTGTCGGATGGGTCCATCTCTTGTGTCAGATAGTCTTCGAGATTGTCTGCATCGTCGCCCACAAGGTCGTCGCGGCTCTCCCATTCGCTTATGATGGCTTGAATAGCTGCATCATAGTTTTCGTAGGCTGCCACGCTGAGTTTGATTAGGTCGGGTAGGCGGCTTGCCTGATCGGCAGCATCGAGGATGGCATCAATCTCGGTCAGGTTGTCTGCTCCATTGACGACCTCGTCATAAGTCTCCTTCAGTGTTTCCTGTCCAAGAACGTTGTCCAGGTCTTGGGCATCATCAGTAATCTGCTGAGCGATGAGGGCGTATGCCTCGGCATCATTACCCACATACTCTATGCGGACGCGGTCGATGACACTCCAAGCACCGGCTGCATTGATTTGGTTGCTCAGGCCAATGCGAAGGGTACCATCGGTGACAGCCAGATAGAGCGGCTTGTTCCAGTAGTGACCTTTGCCCATATAAACAGCCGCTGCCGCAGTTGTCGTTGGAACGAATGTGCCATCAGGAAGCTCAACCTCTCCTACGCCACCATTCATCTGTGCATCCTTGCCGTCGGAAGTGATGTCAACAAGACGACGAGCCTGACGCTTGCCGGCACTTTCAGCATAGTAGTATGTGTTGCGCATCATGTCTTCCTCGAAGTTCTCATAGCTCTCGCTATCGAGGGCAGCAGCGCGGCTGAAGCCTTGCAAGCGCAACTTATAGACGCCATTCTCGAGGTCGGTGATGTCCTGATATGTATCAAAGGTCTTGCCTGCCTGCTGAGCCACACCATTGCTGACAGCAAATTCGACTCCCGTCCAGAAGTTGCTGTCGTTGGTGAAGTTGGCATTCTTGATGATAGAGAGGAAGCCAGTATAGTTGGGGTCTTCCTGTCCGCAGACGGTACAGAAGCCATCCTCGAACTGGTGGTCGGGAATGACAACCTCGTTATTGTTGGAGTAGGTCATGCCTGATGGATCAACCGTGCCATCGCAAAGCATCTTGCCCTTGGGATAGACTTGTGCATGTCCATTAGAGAAGGGGAGAGGCTGGTCGTCCACTACGCCGCCATTGTCGAGGTTCTGATACCAAGCGATTGTACTCTGGTCGCCATTGAGCTTAAAGCAGAGCGTGCCGTCCATAATCTCATCATAAGAGATGAGAACCACCTGCTGCTCAATGTCGCTTGTACAGTAGTTATTGGAGAGATGTCCGTCGGTGACACGGGCAAAGTAAAGGTTCTTGCCTTCGCTGTAGCCGCTTACTTCGCTGCAGCTCCAGCAGTTGTTGATTGTAGCTTTGCCACCACTGCCACCCCAGCCTACAAGTGCACCACACTCGCTGCTGCCTTCGATGGCGCCTGTGCTGAAGCAGTTCTCGATGAGGAGTGTTGCCTGACTGCCTGAGTTGCCACCGAAGATGCCTGCTGCCTGCTTGCCCGTTGCATAGACATTGCCCATGTTGCCAAGGTTACGGAGCGTGACGTTGCCTGCCATCTGGTAGGCACCGCCTACGAGGGCAACACATTCACCCTGCGCGCTAATGGAGCAAGTCTCGTCGAGCAAGAGATTCTCGATGAGTGCGCCATTGCCGCAACGTCCGATGAAGCCGACATAGTTGCCGTAGTAATTGATGTGCAGTTCGCTAATGCGATGCTGCTGGCCGTCGAAGTGTCCGCGATAGGGATTGGTGCCGTTGCCGATAGGCTCGAACATGTCGCTGTAGTCGGTCATGTCAATGTCTTCAGCAAGGCGTGCATTCCAGTCAGCCTTACCGAACTCGTTGACCATGCGAGAGAACCAGTAGAGCTGGCTTCCGTTGCTGAGCATGTAGAAGTCGCCTTCGAGGGGAGCATAGTCGAGCTGTGGGTTACCGCAATTGATGCAGAAGCCGTCCTCGAACTCATGAGGAGGAATTGTGCCGCTCGGAGAGTTGCTGTAGCCATTGACTTCAAGAGGTGTACCGTCGCAGTTGAGCTCTCCACCTGCATAAACCTGACCTCCCTCTATATAATAAGGTACGGGATAAGCATCGGTGTCAAGGCGTTGATACCATGCAATGTTTGTCTGGTCGCCATTGAGCAAGAAGCAAAGCTCACCGCCTTCGAGAGGCTCGTCGGTCAGCCAGTCACCATCTGTGCCTTGGTGTCCTGCGCCTTGGTCGTCGAAGTCACTGAAGTCGTAGCAGTTCGTCATCGTCAATGTGTTAGGTTCGAAGCGGATGAGTTGGCAGTACCAACTGAACTTGTTGCCAGCCATATCAGCGCCATTAATGGTGCCGAGGTTGATGCAGTTCGTCATAGAACTGCCTCCCTTGTTAATCCAAGCGCAGAAGGCTGTTGCAGGTGAACCTGTGATTTCGCCTGTGTTAAGGCAGTTCTTGAGTTGGATGGCAGGATAGCCGCTTTGTCCTACGCCAAGGATACCGGCAGCAGAACCTGAGGTGGCAGTAACAGTTGCTTCGTTCACACAGTTTTCGATAATGAGAGGTGAGCCTGCATCAATCTGTGCTGCACCAACAAGACCGCCGATGCCAGAAGGGCCAGTAACAGAACAACTGCTGTCGATGATGAGGTTGCGGATAACTGTTGCGCCGCGAATGACACCGAAGAAGCCTTGGAAGTTACTGGTGCCGTCAATAATCATGCCTTTGATGCGGTGGCCTTGTCCGTCGAAGGTGCCGTTGTATTTGTAAGTAGTGTTGAGGCCGATGGGTGTATGAGCGTTTACTGTGCCTTGATAGTCAATGTCGGCTGTCAACATACCTTTGATAGTGACCAGATGCGCATCGTTGACCATTGCTGCGAACCATTCCACGTCGGCCACGCTGCCCAGTTCATAGAAGCCATCAGCATTGGGCGAGAGGTGGTCTTGCATGAGCGTTCCGCAGACGGAGCACCAGCCATCGACGTCGTTGTGCTTAGGTGCTGGTGTCGTATTGCTGTTGCTATAAGTCACGTCGCCTATTGCAACGCCTGCGCAGTTCACTTCGCCCACGGCATAGACTTGTGCATGACCTTCGGAGAAGGGCATAGGAATGTTGTCTTCCCCCAGTGTCTGATACCAGTTGATGCTGCTTTGGTCGCCGTTTGCCTTGAAGCAGAGCTCGCCAGTTGCCGCCATGTCGTAGGTGATGTAGGTGCAACCGCCGGGAGCTGAAGCACCGTCCATGTCCTGCTGCAAGCAGTAGCAATTTGTGAAGGAAGCACGGTCGGGGGGATTGCCCCAAGCGTATGTATTCATGGTCTCTACTTCTGCTATGGAGATACAATTGACGTAGTTCATCGTCTTACCGCTTGTCACCCATCCTGCAAAACCGTGGTTGTAGCCTTGATTGCCTTGCACCTTGATGGCAGAGAGGCAGTTGGTGAAGGTGCAGCTGCGTGAAGCATAGCCGATGAAGCCTGCGTTGGAGGCATTGGCGTTGTAGTCCACGTCGATGTTAACGATGCTGACACAGTTCTCGAACCGTGCGTTGTCGCTCCAGTTCCATGCGGCAAAGCCTGCACAGTTCTTGAAGGAAGCACGGATGCTGCCGCCCACGATGAGGTTCTTCACAGTGCCGGCAAAGTTGTAGAACATGCCGGTCTGCTTTCCTTGGAAGTCGTAGTTGAGCGTGATGGTGTGCCCTGCTCCGTCGAAGACACCAGAGTAGGAAGTGGTGTTCGTGCAGAGCATGAAGTCGAGACCCGAGATGTCGCTGGTCAGCACGACGTTTGTGCTTTCGTATCCAGCCATTTCTGTCCAGGCTTGGAGGTCGGCCTTGCTGCCGATGAGGTACGCACCATTCTCATTTTGCTGCAGGTCTGCCCATGCAGTTTGCCCTGCGAGCATCATCATGCAGGTCAGGACGATAGAGTAAAGATTACGTTTCATTTGGTTTGTTATTTAGTTATGTGTTATGATGATTTTCTTTCCATTCCTTATATATATGCCCTTCGGCAAGTTGTTTAACGCTTTGCCATTCACCATTTGTCCGTTGAGGTTATACATTGCGGAACTGTGAACTGTGAGTTGTGAGCCGTTAACTGGCCTGATGCCATCGGGGTCGAAGTCTGAGATGCGCTCTATGCGGAAGTAATCCACGCGGAACTTTCCGGTGCGGTTGCTGCCTGTGACTTGCGTGCCGTCGCCTTTGAGGGAGCCGGAACGAATGCCGAGTGTCAGGTCTTCGCCTGGTTCGACGGCGACCTCTACACTGAGTTCCTGCATGGACTTGCCATCAACGGCCTCGCTGATGTACGATGCGAAGGTGTTGTTCTCGCCCGAGGTGAGGTTCTGCTCATAGTCGTGAGGCGAACCGTAATACTGCACCTCGTTGTTCGCGAAGAGTCGTCCCATGCCTTCCAGCCCTGTTTCGCTCCAGAAGAGACAGCTCACGCGATAGATGCCCGGCTGCAACTTGGCGGCAGGTATCGTTTGATAGAGGCAAAGATCGTTGGGCATAGGTTTGTATCCGGCAGGCGTGAAGGCACAGTAGTTCTTGCCGTGCATGCCTTCGCCATTGCCGAAGAGGCCCGAGTTGGTAGTGCTGTAGGTATCCGAGAAGGACAGGTTCCAACCATACGGGATGCCCTTCACCGTAGCACCATTCGCGAGTTCCGATTCTGCTTTGTACTCGAAGTCGCTGTTCACGATGAGCTCCTCGGTCAAAGATTCCGTGTTGTCCTGAGGCAGGTCGCCTATTCTGCGAATCGTGAAATGGTCCACCTTGAACCATCCCGTCTCGTCGGTTTGCTTGCCGTCGTTGCTGATGCAACTGGTCTTGATGCCCACCGTGAGGTCTTCTCCCTCGTGAACTTGGAGCACGACCCGCATCGGATGCATGATGGTGTGCGTCTCATATCCTGCTTTGTGGCCAGCAAAGGTGCTCACTTCGTCTGCTTTGAGAATCTTGTCGTAGTCGCTCTTGTGGGCATAATACTGCACATGATCGTTGGCGAAGAGTCGGCAGGGACCTCGTTTGCCTGACTGATTGAAGAGCCAACACCCGACTTCATAGACGCCGGGCTCAAGCTTGTCGGCAGGGATGGTTTGGTAGAGTCGGAAGTTCTCCGGCATGGGCTTGGCCTTGAACCAGCAGACGGAACCACCTTCGTTGTAGTTTATCGAACCGTCACTATTGCTGATGCCGTAGGAATTGCCAGACATCGTGCCCTCTAACGTCCACCCATATGGCACGCCTCGCTGTATGCCTCCGGTCGGATTGGTGAGGACGGAGGAGCCGCTCTTATAGAGTTCGAAGTCGGGATTGACGAGGAGTTGGTTGGTGAGGCTGAGGTCTTCGCTGTCCGTCCTGCGATAAACAATCTGACTTATCACGAGGGCTGGGTTCATGGCATAGAATCGGAAGGCCACATCCCTTGTCGTCGTCGCCTTGTACGAGAAGCGGGCTTCAGCGTAGCCGTGCATCACGTTGTCGCTCCAAACGTTCGTCTCGGCATTGCACTTGATGCTCTTCGAGGTGATGTTGCCAGAACCGATGCCCATCCCGACACAGAGGTCGTTGCTGGTCGTGATGGGGAAGGTGGGCAGACAGCGTACGATAATCTGGTACGAGCCCTTTTCAACGGGCAAAGTATATTCGACGTAAGGCCCTTTGCTCCTTGCTGTGGAGGCCGTATAGGTAGTGTAGTCGATGGGCCAGACAGTAATGCTGTTGTCGCCCACACCGAGGTTCTCGAGCGTCTGCCAAGCGCCTCGACTACCACTGTAGCTGGTGCTGGGAACATAGATATAGCCCTCGTCGAAGACTTCTCCCTTGGCATCGTTGACGTCGCTTGCTGTTGCGGCGTATGGCATACCGAACTGCGCTCCCGTATCACTTGCGTTGGGCGACTTGTCCATCATGCCGTTCCATTTTCCTCCGGCTGTCTGCGTATTGAATATGTTCGTGAGATAAAGGATGTCGCTATACGCCGTGCGCGCCAGTGCGGCATATTGCATGGCTCGTTTATGGTCGCCAAGACCTGCGTACCAGTAGCTGAGCTTGGCTCCGTAGGCCTTGATGTTTTGTGCGGCAGTAGCGACGATAGGGTAGGAGAAGAGTTCGAAGTAGGCATCCTTCAAGCGCTGGGGAATGCTGGCCTCCAGGCTTTGTACGCGAGTGGCGAGTGCCTGGTAGTCCTTGATACGCTGCTCCATTTCCTGAATCGTAAAGGTAACATGATAGACGGTTTCAGGTTTGCTTTGTGCTGCAAGACGGTAGTGTTCGAGACGAATTTCGCCCATTTCATCGGCAAAATCAGCCCCGAAGGTCTTCTCGGCCCACCATCTTGAGAACTGCCACGCTTTGTCTGGCGTCCACTTGCTGACGTCCCAAGCCAACTCCATACAGAACTCGAACTCGACCTCCGCAGGTTTGATGTCGCCGACGTTCACCATCCAGAATCGTGTCATACCGTTCTCGTAGGCTTTCGACAACTCGAAACTGATGAGCGAGGGCGATATAGTGCTGAGCCAGATGTAGGAACAAGGGTTACCCAGATAGCTGAGATGGTAGTAGATGCCGTGTCCGCCGCTTCGCTTGCGCTCCTGCGCGGTGGGGAGCTGCCTGATGAAAGCGTAGTTGTCGTCAACCCAACACATCGTCACGTCGTCGGGAATCTGCAATCCAGCATTGTAGAGTGTGAGCGCTTCCTTGTAGGGGATGTATATTTGAGGCACCTTCGTGGGGTCGCCACCAAGGGAGTCCGTGATGATTTCGCGTTGTGCAGCGATGATGTCGGCGAGTCCCTGAAGCTGGGCCGCCTGCCCTTCATAACCGAGCAAGGCAACGTCCTGCAGTCCCCTCATGCCGATATCATAGATGCCCTCGTAATCGCGCGCCTCGCCAGCCCGTTTTGCCCAGTAGTCGTAGCAACCCTGCGGATTGGTGGCAAACGTGAAGTTGCTGCTGTTGTTGCCCGATTTGAAGCGCGGCCACTCCCAGAGATTGTCGCGGAGCATGCTGTCGCCAGAGCTCATGACGATTGCCCAAGCCTTCGCCAAACGCTTGTTCTCCTCCAAAGACCAAAAGGCGCGCGAACTGCCGTGCTTAGCCGGCCAGAGGCAGTTGGCACGCAATCTGAGCAGAAGCTCCATGACTTTCTCGTACGTGCCCGGGCCTATATTATTATATGTGGCGTCGATGGTTCGTTTTGCCCAAGGCAGCATCGCCCAATCCTCGTCGTTGATGAAGAGTCCGCGATACCTTACGGAAGGCTTTTCGACTGCGGTTCTGTCGCCATGAACATAGATGCACGACATCGGAGCAGGCTCCACATCGGCCCACCAGACATAGGGTGAAACGCCGATTCTGCGGCTGATTTCGAAGAGTCCGTAGGCTGTGCCGCGAGGTGTGCCGCCCATGATGACGAGGGCTTGGCTGATGCCTTCCATCGGATTCTGTACCAACTGAAGTGCGTAAGCCTCCCAAACTTCCGTCAGGCCCGTAGTGTCCACCTTTTCGTCGGCAATGATATTGTCCAGGATGGCTGATTGTCCGATTGTTCCAGCAATGATAGGCAAATCGCCCGAGCTTATCGAATTGCGAAGAGCAAGCTGTTTGCCCGTGATGGTCTGAATGTCGCGAATGACGCAATTACTGGCCGTTGTGACCACTTCGGCATCGTTCTCGCTGACGATGAACACGGCGTTCTGGTCGCTGCCCACAACGGGGAATCCGCCTGCAGCCTGCGAAAAGGTCAAGTCCGCTGTGGCTTGCAAGGTTCCGACAAGCGTCAGCAGAAAGAGGGCGAAATATCGTGTAATAGTTTCCTTCATGGTTCGGAAAACACCATTTTATTGAAATCTGCATGACAAAATTAGCAAAAATTTTTGATATAACAAGCAAAATAGCGCAAATATTTTGCCTTAATTATGTAAATATGTTGGTTGAGTGACTTTTATCATAATTGAGCAAATTGTCAGCAAAAGTATTGATTCAGTTTCTTTATGACACTTTCCAATTTGACGCATCATAGAGGCAAAATGAATGAAAAACGTTAAATTTGATGACTTAACAGGGAGGGTTTGCCAACATGGCACGTTAAGTTTGTCAACCCTCTATAGGGCGTTGGCCAACTTAACAGCCTGCGTTTGCAATTTCCCTGTGTCGAATTGGGTCACTTAACACGGTGAAATCGCTCATTTTTGGCGTTAAAATTGTCCTTTTTTACTACTGTCAGAAATCACGAAAAACGTATCTTCCACATCCTCAGGCAGTTGCAAAACGCTCAAAACTCGCATAAATTTGGGGTCGGACACGTTTCTCCTGTTCCGATGCCCTTATTTTTGAGGTTGCAAAAAGCAGGGAGTAAGCTAAAATGACGTTTTACGAGCAATATGTCAAAATGCTTCATGAGTTTTTTTAACACATCCTTTCTTTCAAAATTGCGGGTTTTGTCGTACCTTTGCACCCGAAAAAGAAATCATGAAGTACAAGGCAATCATATTCGACCTCGATGGAACTTTGACGGACACACTCGAAGACCTGTTCCTGAGTGTCAATCATGCTTTGCGTTCCTGCAGCCTGCCCGAACGAAGCCTCGATGAAGTGCGACGTTTCGTGGGCAACGGCGTGAGGAAACTTGTAGAGCGTTCTGTGCCCGAAAACACAGATTCTACTATGCTCGAAAAGTGCTTCGAGGCCTTCCGCTCCCATTATGTCATTCATTGTCAGGACCATACATGTCTCTATCCTGGCATTGCTTATCTGCTCACAGCTCTGCATGCAAAGGGTTACAAGATGGCTGTCGTGAGTAACAAATTGCAGGCTGGTGTGGACGAATTGGCTGCTTCCTTCTTTGGCGGAGTGATAGATGTGGCGATAGGTGAGCGGTCAGGCGTTCCCAGGAAACCAGCTCCGGATATGGTTCAGACTGCTTTGAAGGAGCTGGGCGTCGAGCCTGCTGAGGCGATTTATGTGGGCGATTCGGATGTTGACCTGCAGACCGCAGCCAATTCCGGCTTGCCGTGCATCTCGGTTTTATGGGGTTTCAGGAGTCGCGATTTCCTCGTTGCTCACGGTGCCACCATGTTTGCCCAGCAGCCTCAGGATGTGCTTTCGATGGTTTAAGTAATTCATGATTTTAATTCATAATCGACGAAAAGCTGCAGATAGCATAAAATTATGAATTATGAATTATGAATTATGAATTAAATTTACTACCTTTGCGCCCGAATTTAAGAACACATAAACTGATATACAACACAATGAAAATTACAAAGTACCTCTTTCTGGCAGGCATCTCTGCCATCGTCCTGAGCTCTTGCAGCAAGTTGGGCAAGCTCACGGACGAGAACTTTACAGTCGTTCCCACACCCCTCGAAGTTATTGGCGGCGAAGTTCCTGCCACCATCAACGGCACCTTCCCCGTTAAATATATGAAGAAGAAGGCAGAAGTTACCGTAACTCCTGTCCTCAAGTATAATGGCGGCGAGGTCATCGGACAGAGTGCAACCTTCCAAGGCGAAAAGGTGGAAGGCAACGGCACGACCATCAGCTACAAGATGGGTGGCGTTTACACCATGAAGTCTAACTTCACTTACGAAGATGCGATGCTCAATAGCGACCTCTATGCCCGCTTTGATGCCAAGCTCGGCAATAAGGTTGTAAGCATTCCCGAGGTTAAGATAGGCTACGGCGTCGTTGCAACAAGTCAGCTCCTGAGCCGTTGCGGCATGACCGCTTCGACTGCCCCCGATGCCTTCCAGCGCATCATTGAGCAGAAGCAAGAGGCTAACATCAAGTTCCTCATCAATCAGGCCAACCTCCGTGCAAGCGAGCTGAATACTGTCAGCATCAAGGACCTTGGCAAGATCCTGCGTGAGATAAACGACAACGAAGAGACCCGCGCTCTGCAGAACATCGAGGTAAGTGCATACGCAAGCCCCGATGGTAAGCTCTCCTTCAACGAGAAACTTGCCGAGAAGCGTCAGGATGTCAGCGCCAACTACCTCAAGGGTGAGCTCAAGAAGATACAGATGAACGCCGATGTGGACACGAAGTTCACGGCCGAGGACTGGGACGGATTCCAGGAACTCATCAGCAAGAGCAACCTGCAAGACAGGGACATCATCATCCGCGTCCTCTCGATGTACAAAGACCCCGAAGAGCGTGAGGAGCAGATCCGCAACATGAGTGCCGTCTATACCGACATCAAGGAGAGCATCCTGCCTGAGCTTCGTCGTGCTCGCCTCATTGTCAATTATGAGATTATCGGCAGAAGCGACGACCAGATTGTTGCCCAGTTCAGCGAAGATCCCAGCAAGCTCAGCGTGGAAGAACTCGTTTACGGCGCCAACAAGCTTGTGAAAGACGACGAAACCCGCCAGCAGTGGAACGAAGCCGTCGCTCAGTACTATCCCAGCGACTATCGTCCCCTCAACAACTTGGCTCAGCAGGCTATTGCAAATGGTCAGCCCGAGATGGCAGAGACCTACTTGAAGCGTGCAGCAAGCATCAACAAGAATGCACCTGAAGTCAACACGAACCTGGCTCTCCTCGCCCTCAAGAACGGCGACATCGCTACGGCCGAGAGCTATCTCGCCAAGGGTAGCGGCTCCGAGACCTTCAAGGAAGTGATGGGCAACCTCAACATCGCTAAGGGCAACTACACACAGGCTGCCAGCGACTTGGCTGGTGTGGCAAGCAACAGCGCTGCCCTCGCTCAGATTCTCGCTAAGGATTATACGAGCGCAAAGAACACGCTGTCGAGCATCAAGAAAGCCGATGCCATCACAAGCTACCTGCAGGCCATCCTTGCAGCCCGCACTGGTGATGCCAGCACGGTTACCAGCGCTTTGGCAAGCGCCATCCGTCAGGATCCCTCTCTTGCCGAGCGTGCTGCCAACGACTACGAGTTCGTGAAGTATGCAAGCGCAGTAAAGAGCTTGCTTCAGTAAAGACATGCAAGCCAAGACCCCCCTATCCCCTTTAGGGGGAGTACTGGTTACATTATGTAAAGCCACGACTCCCTTTCTCCCCCTAAAGGGGGCAGGGGGGTCTTGGCTTTTACTTTTTCCTCTTCTTACACTTCTTCTTTCCTGTACGGGACACCCTAAAGAGGTAAGACTCGAAGGGGAGTTCGCGCATCTGGAGCAGGGCGAGTTCCTTATTTATAGTAGCGACGAGGGCCTGGAACGCCTTGATACCTTGCGCATCACGGACGGTTCCTTCTCCTATCAACTGCCCATCATCGAGACTGCTACCTTGCACATTCTCTATCCAAACCAGTCGGAACTGGTCGTCTTCGGCAATCCAGGAGCAGACCTCGTCATAAAGGGTGATGCGCAAAACCTCAGCGAGGTGAAGGTTTCGGGCGACGAAGACAATGAAGTTTATACAAAGTTCCGCCTCGAAATAAACGGAAAGTCGCCTGAGGAGACTAGGCAAATTGCCCACAATTACATCCTCGAGCACCCGACGCTTGCCATGAGTCGCTACCTTTTGATTACTTATTTCCTTTGTGACGAAGCAGGAGTCTCTGTGAAGGAAGTGACTGAACTCTACGACAGCCTCAGTCGTGCTTGCCCCGATGACCTGGTTCTCTCGAAACTTTCCTCTAATGTCCGGACCCTCGGCTTGTTGTGTGTCGGCAACCCCTTGCCAGACTTCTCTCTCACCCTGAAGCCCGGCCACGGTGGGAATGGGCTGGAGGAGAGAGTCATCAAGCGCGATGACTACGAAGGGAAACACCTGCTCATCGCCTTTTGGGCAAGTTGGAAAGGTGGCAGTCAGAGTGCTATCTATCGTTCCAGACGCTTGCGTCGCGAACTAAAAGCAAGAGGAAAAGACCTCGAACTCATCAGCTATTCGCTCGATGCAAACGAGAGGTTGCTTGCCAGAAATGAGGAGCGCGATACGATAGACTGGCCCAGTTATTGCGACTTCCAGTGCTTTGCCAGTCCACTTGCACAGAAATGGGGCATCAGAGATCTGCCTTATATTATCCTCGTTACACCCGATGGTCGCATTGCCGCCTCGGGTTCAGACTGGCTGAAGGATATCCAACCAGTAGCGGACGAACTGTAGCCGGAAGAACAAATCCTAACACTTTATTCCAAGAGCACAATCTCTTTGAAGAGAACGTGCCGATGCTTCGTGTGACCTGCTACGGAAAACTTATTCAACAGACAGTAAAAAAAGGAAGAAGCCAACCTCTTATTGCTAAGTGATTGGCTTCCTCTCAGGTCGGGATGACAAGACTCGAACTTGCGACCTCGCGCCCCCCAGACGTGTGCGCTACCAACTGCGCTACATCCCGTTCCTTAATGTTTGTGGGTGCAAAGGTATGACTTTTTTTTGTTCCTTCCAAACTTTTTCGTAACTTTGTGCCAAATTTCGTAGAAAAAGGTAGAAGGTAAATGATAAAGATAAGGTCAGGAAAGCAACTTAGAGGGCGTATTGAGCTGCCCGCAAGCAAGAGCATAAGTAACCGTGCACTAATCCTTAATGCACTGAGCAAGAGTACATCGTTGCCCAATAATCTGTCGGATTCCGACGATACAAGGGTGATGCTTCGTGCCTTGCAAGATATGCCGGAGTTTATTGACATTGGTGCTGCAGGAACGGCAATGCGGTTCCTGACGGCTTACCTGAGTATTATGCCTGGTGAGCATACCATCAGTGGCACGGAACGAATGAAGCATCGTCCCATCGGCATCCTTGTCGATGCGCTTCGCCAGCTGGGTGCCACCATCACATACGAAGGCGAGGAAGGCTTCCCGCCTCTGCACATTGTAGGTCACGATAACCTTGAAGGCGGCTCTCTGACTGTTCCAGGCGATGTCAGTTCCCAATATATCTCTGCTCTCCTGATGATTGCCCCCACATTGAGGAAAGGCTTGCATCTCACGTTGGAGGGAAACATAGCCAGCAGGCCATACCTGGATATGACAATCAGCATGATGCGTGATTTCGGAGCGAAGGTGGAGTGGAAAGGCGACAATGTCATAGAGGTGCAGCCAGGCTCTTACCTTCAGCGCCCTTATCACATCGAGAGTGATTGGAGCGCAGCCAGCTATTGGTATGAGATGGTTGCCCTTACTCCAGACGCAAATGCCGAGGTGGAACTCATTGGCCTGCATCGTGACAGCCTGCAAGGTGATAGCAGAGTGTGGCAATTGTTCCAGGAATTGGGAGTGCAGACGCGATACTATGTGGATGCCGACGGGCAAGAGGTTATACAGCTCAAGAAAGGAGGTGGCATCACATGCCACTTCAGTTGTGACTTCACACATCAGCCTGACCTTGCACAGACGTTTGCAGTGACTTGCTCTATGCTTGACGTCCCGTTCCATCTCTATGGTTTGCAAAGCCTTCGCATAAAGGAGACGGATCGCATCGCAGCCCTGAGGAACGAGTTGAGCGAGATAGTGCGTCTGGAAGAGCAGGATAACGAATTGCTGTGGGAAGGCTTCTATGAGATAGAGGACCTCGATATGTTGCCTTACGAGACATTCGAGTTCGACACCTACGACGACCATCGTATGGCAATGTCATTGGCTCCTGTTTGCCTTCGCACACAGGGAGAAATACAAATAAACAACCCAGAGGTGGTAAGCAAATCGTACCCTTCCTTCTGGGATGACCTTAGTAAAGTAGGCTTCACGATATGCCAAGGAAAGTAGATTTTGAGTGTTGCGGGCTGCATGAGGTCTGCGAGAAGGACAGTCTGCGTGCCATAAGAGAGGACATCGAGTATTACGAAGACGAGGAACTCGACCGCTTCCGTGGCCGAACGACTTATAGCGAAGAGGAAGTCGAGGAGTTTCGCGAGGTCCTCTACACTATGAGAACAGATGAAGTGTCGGGCTGGTTGCATAGTCTTGAACTGCGTCAAGTCAACCTACCCGACGAGTTGAAGGACGAAGTTTTACTCATTGTAGGTGATCTGATACAATAAAATCCTACGCGCGCACGTTATATATTATAGTATGAGTAGACAAGGGTGTCATAAGAAGAGGCTAAGTGCAAGACATTGCGTCGTGTTGTTTGTCGTCGCGATGCTTGTGCCATTTGTGTCTTGTTCCACTAAGAAGAATACCTCAGCCACGCGTGCCTATCATGCTTTGACTGCTCATTATAACACGCTCTTCAACGGCGATATGGCTTATCTCGAAGGTACCGAGGCACAATATAAAGGCCATAAGGACAACTTCAACGAGATACTTCCTATGTACATCTGCACCAACAAGGCGACGGCTAATATAGGAAAGAGCAACTTCGAGACTGCCATCACGAAGAGCGAGAAGGCCATCAAGGTGCATAGCATCAAGAAGCGTCCCATCGTCAAGGGTAACAAGAAGCGTACGGAAAAGGAGAAAGAGTTCCTTGCCCGCAAGGAGTTCAACCCATACATGTATCATGCTTGGTTCAGGATGGCTGACGCTCAGTTCCAGAAAGGTGAGTTCTTCGAAGCGGCTGCTACATACAACTACATCATTCGATTGTATAGCACGCAGCCAGACATCGTGTCTGTCGCAAAAGCAAAGCTGGCTCGATGCTATGTTGCATTGAACTGGCCTTATGATGCTGAAGACCTTCTGAACAAAATGAAGCACGATAGTATCACTCGCAAGGGACAGAAGGAGGTCGATAATACAAAGGCGGCTTATTATGTCCTTACGCATCAGTATAACGAGGCCATACCTCATCTGAAGAACACAATCAGTTCTACAAAAGGCAAGTTGCCTAAGGCACGCCTTAACTTCCTGCTTGCACAACTCTATCATGAAACAGGGCGCGACACGTTGGCCTACAAGGCACTCTCCAAGGTGATACGTGCCAATCCTCCTTACGAAGTATCCTTCAACGCTCGCATCATGCAGACAGAGGTGATGCACAAAGGTAAGTTCCGCCAGATGATTGCCCGACTGAAGAGGATGGCCAGGAGTGACAAGAACAAGGACTACCTCGACAAGGTCTATTATGCAATGGGCAACATCTACCTCAGCAACGAAGATACCACACATTGCATCTATTCCTGGGAAAAAGGCTTAGAGGAAAGCAAGAAGAGTGGCCCGGACAAAGCAACGCTTTTGCTGCATCTCAGTCAACTTTATTGGGAGCAGGAGAACTACATCGAAGCGGCTCGTACCTACAAACTCTGTGTCAGTGCGCTCGACAAGGAACATTACGAGTATAAAGAAACAGAGCGTCGCAGCAAGATACTTTCCGAGTTGGAGCCTCACCTGAGCACCATTAAGTTGCAAGACAGCCTGCAAGTCCTTGCCCAGAGTCCTGAGGAGGTCTATATGGCTGCCATCGACCGCGTCATTGCCGCCTTGCGTAAGAAGGAGAAGGAGGAAGCAAAGAAGGCGGCTGCCGCTGGTACTCTGAATCCCAGTGCCATGAACAACAATGGCATGATGGCTGGCAATACCAGCAGCCCGGGCAAGCCAGCCCTTGCTACTGACCTGAGTTCGTTTGGCACTCAACAGCAAGGCGATTGGTACTTCTACAACCCTTCGACAGTACGCAACGGCATTCAGGAGTTCCAGAGGCGTTGGGGTATGCGTGCGAACGAAGACTATTGGCGCATCAGCAACAAGCAGTCTCTGGTGAAGAACAATCCTGATTTTGCCGATTACAAATACGATGAGGCTGCTGCCGATAGCCTCTTCGGAGCTGCAACCAGTGCTGCAGCCGCCGATAGCATTGCCGCTGCGGAGAAGGCACGCAAGGACTCTTTGGGGAATGACCCACACGAGCGCGAGTTCTACCTCAAGCAAATTCCTTTCACCGAGGAGCAGATGGCAGAGTCGAATCGTCTGCTTGGCGATGCCCTTTACAATGCAGGCATCCAGGAACAGGAGCAGCTCGAGAACTTCCCTCTGGCAGAGAAGACGATGATTCGCTTCCTGAATGACTTCCCCGAGCACGACGGTACGGACAACATCTTCTATCATCTCTTCCTGCTTTATGGCCGTCTTCAAGACTTGGAGGGTGCAGAGGAATATAAGGGTTACCTGCTTGAAGATTTCCCAGAAGCCAAGCTTGCTGCATTGTTGAGCAACCCTAACTACGAAATGATAGCTCGCGAGGGCAAGCACGTCGAGGATAGTATTTATGCCGAGGCTTATGCTGCTTACCAGACCGAACAATACAGTAAGGTAGAGGAGAACTACCAGTTCAGCACCGACAACTTCCCCGAAGGCAAGCACAGAGCCCGCATGATGTTCATTCGTGCCATGAGTTCTCTCTACGACGGACAGCGTGACACCTTCATGGTGACGCTTCGCGATGTTGTGCAGAAGTTCCCGAGAGAGGAGGTTTCGGAGATTGCATCAGCCATCATCAAAGGAATTGACGAAGGACGCCCCCTTATGGATGAGCGTTATGATGCAAGCAGCATATGGAGCAGACGCACCCGTGCCGAGTCGAACGACAGCACGGCAGCGGCTCCGGAACTCAAGGATAACCGATACACGGACTTCAACTTCGTCCTTGCCTATCCGACGGGAAGCCTCGACGAGAACATCTTGATTTATGAGATGGCTCACTACAACTTCACGAACTTCATGGCGCGTAACTTCGACATCGAGATTCAAGCGGATGCCGGACTGACCATGATGATTATAAAAGGCTTCCTTGCTTACGACGAGGTACACGCTTATGCACAAAAGCTTTATGCCGACGACCACATGCGGACAAGGCTGGAAGGCATCAGGACTCTGCTCATCTCCAGCGACAACCTCAAGATGATTGGCAAGGAATTCAGCTTCGACGAATACAAGGAGTTCTATGACCAGCACTTCGCGCCGCTCGATATTCCGGAGGACTTGCAGATTGATACGCCGACAGACTTGGAGATTCTTGATCCCGACGAGTTGGACAAGAGGGAAGAAGAGGAGAAGCAGCAAGAGACGACTGAGGATGATGACGACTTCCCCTTCGGCTGGTAAAGTCTTCTAATGAGCCTGAATATTCCGAACATCTTGATTAAAACTAACCTATGACTACATACAAACTGCTTTGGGTTGACGATGAGATTGAGCTTCTGAAAGCCCACATACTCTTCCTCGAGAAGAAGGGTTACCAGGTGGAGACTGTTACGAACGGCTACGATGCACTGGACCGTTGTGCGGAAGAGGCTTTCGACCTCATCCTCCTCGACGAGAATATGCCCGGACTGAGCGGCCTCGAGACGCTGACCCGCGTGAAGGAACTGCTGCCGGCCACGCCTGTCGTGATGGTCACGAAGAGCGAGGAGGAGCACATCATGGAGCAGGCTATCGGCGCGAAGATTGCCGACTACCTCATCAAACCTGTAAACCCGACGCAAATCCTGCTGACGCTCAAGAAGAACATCCAGCAGAAGGAAATCGTTACGGAACATACGCAGTCGGGTTACCAACAGGAGTTCTCGCGCTTGGGGATGCAGATAAACGACGCTTCAAACATAGAAGAGTGGAAGGATGTCTATAAGAAATTGACGTACTGGGAGCTTCAGTTGAGCGAGGCGGAGAGCGGGATGCAGGAGATGCTTGCCATGCAGCGACGTGAGGCCAACACTGAGTTTGCCAAGTTCATACGCAAGAACTACATGCGTTGGATGGAGAGACCGGACGAGAGGCCTGTGATGAGTCCCGACATCTTCAAGCACACCATCTTCCCCCTGCTGGATAAGGGCGAGAAGGTCTTCCTTATCGTCATCGACAACTTCCGCTACGACCAGTGGCGCGTCCTGCTTAGCGAGATTGGAGATGCTTTCTCGGTGGAAGAAAACCTATACTGCAGCATCCTGCCTACTGCGACGCAATATGCCCGCAATGCTATCTTCAGCGGCCTCATGCCCAACAATATCGCCAAGATGTTCCCTGAGCTTTGGGTGGACGAGGACAGCGAAGAGGGCAAGAACCTCAATGAGGAGCCGCTGGTCAAGACACAGCTCGAACGCTATCGCCGCAGGAACACGTTCTCTTATCACAAGATTAACCACTCGAATGCCGCAGAGAAGTTCGTCCAGCAGATACCTCAGTTGCAGAATAACGACTTGAATGTTGTGGTCATCAACTTCATAGACATGCTCAGCCACGCTCGTACGGAAAGCCTTATGGTACGGGAACTTGCCAGCAACGAGGCAGCTTACCGAAGCATCACACAGAGTTGGTTGCGCCATTCTGCCGTGAGTGACCTCTTCCGCAGTCTGGCTGCTCAGGACTGCACAGTAGTGCTGACCACCGATCACGGCAGTATTCGTTGCTATAACCCTATCAAGGTCATCGGTGACCGCAACACGAACACCAATCTGCGCTACAAGCTTGGAAAGAATCTTTCATACAACCAGAAGGAGGTCTTCGAGATAAAGGATCCGCTTCGTGCAGGCTTGCCCAGTCCCAACATCAGCACGACCTACATCTTCGCTCAACAGGACGACTTCTTCGCCTATCCCAACAACTACAACTACTACGTCCAGTATTACAAGGACACGTTCCAGCATGGCGGCATCAGTATGGAGGAAATGCTCATCCCTTTGATTACGCTGAGGGGGAAGAAAAGATAAGGAAAAGAGATGGAAATAAAGATACAAAGTCTCGAGGATATTGCGTCGGCAGCACAGAGATTTGTCGATGAAATGGGCGAAAATTGCGTTTTCGCCTTCTATGGTAAGATGGGTGCAGGCAAGACGACTTTCATTAAAGCCATCTGCGAGGCACTGGGGGTGAAGGATGTTGTGGCGTCGCCCACCTTCGCCATCGTCAACGAGTATGCCGATGCAGCAGGTCAGCCTGTCTATCACTTCGATTTCTATCGCATCAAGAATCTTCGCGAAGCCGTCGATATCGGTTGCGAAGACTACTTCTACAGTGGCTATCCCTGTTTCATCGAGTGGCCCGAACTGGTCGAGGAACTGCTTCCCGAGGATACGGTCAAGGTAAGTGTCGAGGTCCTCGAGGATGAGTCGCGACGCATCACATTAGCCTAAGTCATACTGGCGCCCTATAGGGGGACATCCAACGCCCTATAGGGGAATCGTCAACGCCCTATAGGGGAATTATCAACGCCCTATAGGGGATTTTCTAATGTACCATAATGCTTTGGCCGGGGCACGCGCATGCGCCTCGCAGCCCATTATTTCAGGTCACTTCTTCAGCCTGTAGATGAGGCGATATGTGCCGCTGCTCAGTTCAATGGGTTCTGAGGGATTGTATCGCGTCGGCTCTGGGTCGGGCTTGCGGTTACGCTCCTTCTCGTTGAAGACTGGGCCGGTACGGTTGAGCCTGCCGGCTGCCATCTCGACTGAGACAGCCTTCAACGCCTCGGGACAAAGCACGGTGGCGGTGGTGCCGACGGGTATGGTGAGGCGCAGGTCGAAGGCATCCCTCGAGCGTTTCCAATCGATGGTAATGTCGCCGTAGGGGGTTGGCTTCAGTGCTCTGACGAAGGTCAGGCTGTCGGGCAATTGCGGCTGGATGGTGAAGTGGCGGTAGGCGGGTTTTGTCGTATCGCCCTGAATGCCTGCCAGAGCCTGGTAGAACCACGAACCGATGCCGTTGTAACAGTTGTGGATGCGGCTTCGGCGTGCATTCCAATGCTCCCAGGTTGTCGTCGCTCCATTGTCGATCATGTAGAGGTAACCCGGGAAACTGTGCTGCCTGAGCATATCGGTCATGAGCTGAACATTGCCTGCCTTGGTGCACCATTGCGTCAAGATGGGGATGCCTACAAGTCCTGTGAACAGGTGCCCGTCGAAGCGTTCGTATGTCTCTCGCTTCAGAGCGTTGTTCACTTTCTGCTTCAAGTCATCTGGAACGGCACCCACAAAGAGCGGGAAGCTCTGGTCGAGTTGCAGTCCGTGGGCGTAGGTGGCATCTTTCTTATTATAATATGTAGCGTGGATGCGCTGGTTGATGTCCGTCTGCTTCTGCCTGTAGAGCTGTGCCTCGTCGGCCTTCCCCAGCAGTTCTGCTGTGTTTGCCATGTTGCCATACACCCAGCTCATGGAGCAGGAGTTAACGAGGTCGATGCTCTCGGTATATGTCTGATGCTCCTCGTTGGGCAATGCCCAGTCGCCCAGGAACCAGTCCTTGCGTCGCGTGCTGGGCCATCTGTGCTCCACCGTCAGCAGCCCGTCGGGCATGAACTGTTCGGCATATGCAATGTAACGCTGCATGTTGGGATAGTACCACTCGAGGAGCCGGATGTCGCCATACTGCTGATAGGTCTGCCAAGGAGCGTTGGCGATGAAAGCACACCAGAATGGTCCGCCGCCACAACGCCAGAAGGCCGGTCCTACATGCGGCACCTCGCCGTCGTCGCCTTGTGCATCTGTGTAGCCTTGCAACCAGTTCCGATAGAGCGGATACATATTGTATTGCAGTTGCGCCGCCAGTATGGATGCATTGCCGTCGCCACCATAACCCTGTCGCTCGATGTGCGGACAATCGACCATATAGCCGCCAAGGGTAAGGCATCGGAACGTGTAGTGCACCATATCATGTATGGCGCAAAGGTCCTTGTCGCTGCAGACGAACGACGAGCCCTTCTCGTAGCCCGTGTGAATCAGCATGCCGGCAATGTCCGAGAGGGCAGGCTGGCGGTCCAGACCTTCTATCTTGATGTATCGATAAGCGTGGTAGTTGAATTTGTTCTGGAATGTCTCATCGCCCTCGCCGCTTGCGATGTAATGGTCGGTGAAGACGCCTTCGTCGAAGTCACCGCTGAGTGCCAACATGTCGCAATAGCTGATGGTGATGCGCTGCCCCTTGCGAAGTTTTCCGAGGTGGATGCGTGTCCAACCCACAATGCTGCGTCCCATATCGACCATCCATTTGTTGCCGTCGAAACGCGAGACCTGCTGGGCCTGCACCTCCATCATGATGCGATTGGGCTCGCACATCATTGGCGTGATCTCTTGGGCAGGGATGTCCATCGCCTTCACGCCTTGCCAGCTGACGGCATCGAGCGTTGATGAGGAGAAGTCAGGCAGGAGTTCTGCCGCCTTGACGACTTCGCCACCGAATGTCCAGGCTCCTGCGATGCCGTCGTCATAGTAGCCGCTTCCCCTTGCCTGCCAGGTGTCGTCGGTCATGGCGAGCGTCTGCCAGCCGCCCATCTCCTGTCGCTGGTCTATCTGTGCCAAGACGTATGGCCCGCCTTTGACAACACCTACGACGTCAGGATTGTCGTAGAAGCCGCCACCAAGCCAGATGACGAGGTCGTTGCGGCCCTTTTGGAGCTTCCCGTCGAGGCAGTAGGTCATCGCCTGATGTCGCTTGCTGTACTCCACAACAGAAGGCGTCAGGACATCATCGCCCACACGTTCTCCATTCAGATATATCTCGTGATAGCCCAACGTGCTGAGGTGCAAGAAGGTAGGCGCTTTGGTGTCCGAGCACTCGAACGACTTGTAGAGGAGCGGCTGAACCTTGCGGTCCGTTCGCTCCATGCCGATGTATTTGCCCTGCCAAAGTGCTTTGTCAAGGATGCCGACAGAGAACTTCGCGCCTCGTGCCCAGTCGCCACCCTTGCCGTTCTCGTCCCAAACCTTCACTTGCCAATAGACGACGCTGCGGCTTTCAAGTGGCTTGCCTGCGTACGTAACCCAGACAGATTGCTCACTCTCTATGCGACCGCTGTTCCAGAGGTCTGCCTTGTCTTCCGAGAGAAGGTCAGGCCTCGAGGCAGCAAGGATTTGATAGGCCGACTGCCGCACGCCATTGTGGTCGTGTGTGAGCTTCCAACTCAAGGCAGGTGTCGTTGTGTTGATGCCCCAGGGCTGATGTAACAACTCGCAGCGAAGGTCGTAAGCCGTCAGCGCTGCCTGCACATATGTGGCTGCCAGAATAAACAGCGCAGCCATGATACTTCTTGTCTTCATCATCATCTTTTTGCTATTTCTGCTGCAAAGATACAAAAAAAATGTATCTCTACGTACGAAATGGTCAATAATGTCATTCATGATATGCCCAATCTTCTCGTGCCGCGATGCCTAATGCAAGAGTGACATTAACGCGTGTTTCAGATCTGTTTCACACGTGAAACAAACTGTTTCCACCGCAGAAACAATTATTAAATGAGGAGACCATCTATAATCTCGCCGGACAGGAAAGGGTAAATGGTCAAATGGTAGATTGCCACGGGGCATCTACATCGTTGGCGGACGAAAAGTCGTGATTAAGTAAGTGATGCTTTCAACATCTCTCTGCTCTTCTCGATGAGGGCAAAGACTTCCTCTTTCGTTTCGGCTCGAAGCATGGCGATACGGGTCTCGCGATAGTTCGGGATGCCTTTGAAGAGGGGTGTGGCAGCAAGATGGCGGCGGACATGACGGATGCCGCAAAGCTCGAGGTTCTTGCCATGAGTGATGTTCTGTGGGTTTTGCGAAGCGCGGTCGATGCTGATCAGGACTTGTTGCTTGAGAATATCGACCTTTTCATCGAGCGAGAGGGGCTGCTCGGGATGCGCAATCTCATGAAATATCCAAGGCCTTCCGAAAGTGGCTCTGCCTATCATCACCGCATCAACTCCGTAGCGTTCGAACGCCTGCTGAGCCTCTTCGGCTGTGGTGATGTCGCCATTTCCTATGATGGGAATGTGCATGCGGGGATTTGCTTTGACCAAGCCAATGTTCGTCCAGTCCGCTTCTCCCGTGTACATCTGCGCTCTGGTTCTGCCATGAATGGTCAACGCCTTGATGCCGCAGTCTTGAAGCCGCTCGGCAAGATCGACGATGAAGGGTGTTCCGTCGGGCAAAAGGAGATGCTTCTCGTCCCAAGCCAGGCGGGTCTTGACGGTGACGGGGGTGTTTGGAACTGCTTCCACGACAGCCTTTGTGATGTCGAGGATGCCGGGAACATTCTGCAGCATGCCTGCTCCAGCACCTTTGCCGGCAACCTTCTTTACTGGACAACCAAAGTTGATGTCGAGTACGTCAGGATGTGCCTGGTCCACCACAATACGTGCCGCTTCGCGCATCGCCTCGACATCTTTGCCGTAAATCTGTATGGCGACAGGTCGTTCTTCAGGGCAGATCTGCAGTTTCAGCAGGCTCTTGTTCACCATTCGGATGAGGGCATCACTCGACACGAACTCCGAATAGACCATAGCCGCCCCCATTTGTCGACAAAGCAAACGAAACCCGATGTCGGTCACGTCCTCCATCGGAGCCAACATCACAGGGCGATTTCCAAGGTCAATGTTGCCTATCTTCATGCAGATTCCCGCCCGTCTTCCTCGACGAGGAGAGGGGCTCGATTGTGAATAATGTTCCGCGCATTAAAAGCGCGCCTTTGTGTAGAAAAACATCAAAGAATTAAGAATTATGAATTGTCTTGAATGCCAAGGCGTACATCTTCATTTGCTTGAGCATTGCGCCCAGTCCGTTGCTGCGAGTAGGCGAGAGATGCTCGCGAAGACCAATGCGTTCGATGAAATATAAGTCTGCATCGAGTATCTCTTGAGGTGTGTGATCGGAGAGAACACGAACCAGCAGAGCGACAATTCCTTTGACGATCAGCGCATCACTTTCTGCGCGAAAATGCACCATTCCATCGATTAAATCGGCTTGCAACCACACCCGACTTTGGCAGCCGTCAATGAGGTTTTGCTCCGTCTTGTATTGCTCGTCGAGTGGTTCCTGCTCGCTACCCATATCGATGAGCAGTTGGTATCGGTCCATCCAATCGTCGAAGTCGCTGAACTCAGCGATGATTTCGTCTTGTATCTCGTTAATGCTCATTGTAGATTAGCTGTGTTAAGGTTTGTCCAACGGCTTCGAGAACATTGGGGTCGATGTTGTCGGGTGTGTCCTTTATCGTGTGCCAAGTCGGACCGAAGCTGCTAGGCCCATCATCGTAATTGGGGATGATGTCGATGCAAGGAATGCCGGCATCGTTCACATTGATGTGGTCGTCGGTGATGTAACCGCTGTCGTCGAGAGGGAAGAACTGCCTGTAACCGAGTTGCCCGGCAAGTTGCCAGACGATGTTGACGAGGGGTTGTGCCAATTGTCGGCTGGTACCTTCGCGAGAGAAGGTTGCTCCGAAGCCACCCACCATGTCGAGCAATACACCATAACGGGCTTTGTAACCGTCCATCATGGCACGTTCTGCCCAGAACTTAGAGCCGAGGCACCAAGTGTCGGACGAGCCGATGCGGTCCTCTTCCCACAGCGGTGTGCCCAAGTCTTCTGCGTCGAAGCATATCAAGTCAATGCCTACCTGAACAGGTTTCTCCTGTAGGAGTCGGCATATCTCGAGCATGACAGCCACACCGCTTGCACCATCGTTAGCTGCAAGGACAGGCGTGTGCCAGTTTGCTTCGTCGGGGTCGTTGTCAGCCCAAGGGCGACTGTCCCAATGCGAGCACAGCAGGATGCGGTCCGTGTTGGCAGGGTTGACGTGTGCAATGATGTTGCGAGCAGAGAGTTGCTTGCCTTCCCAAGTGGTGACGATACCAGGCTGCTCCTCGACTTCTGCACCAAACGATTTGAAGCGTTCAATAAGATAGTCGCCACAAAGACGCGATGCTTCGCTGCCTGTTACACGAGGTCCGAACTCACATTGCTCCTTGATGAAGCGCATGGCATTGTCGGCATTGAAACGCGGACAAGTTGCCAAGGCGATGGTGTCTGCCTTAGAAGAACCGTTCTTGGTCTGTCCGTCGCAAGCTGCAAGCAGGAGAGTGGTAACACCCAGCAGGCAAAGGAATATTCTATTCATGTGTGATGACGTTAGACGGTTACTCCGTTATGATATTGGTCGATAAGTCTCAGGAAGTTGCCGCCCATGATGAGGCGTATATCCTGCTCTGAGAATTGCCTGCGAAGGAGGTGACGTGTGAAGTTGATTATCTCGGAAGCGTTTGCCAAGCCAGGTACGCCGCCGTCTCCATCGAAGTCTGTACCGAGTCCGACATGCTCGACGCCCATAATCTTGGCTGCATGGCAGAGATGTTCTATTGCGTCGATGATGGTGGCTTCACCGTCTTTGCGAAGGAAACCGCTATAGACTGTTGTCTGTGCTACACCGCCGGCCTTGGCAAGTGCCCGCATCTGGTCGTCGGTAAGATTGCGTGGGTGGTCGCAAAGAGCGCGGGCAGAGCTGTGGCTGCATACAATGGGAACCTTGCTTAGTTCCAGTGCATCGTAGAAACTCTTCTCGGAGGCGTGACTCAGGTCCACGAGGATGCCGAGCCGGTTCATCTGCAGTACGACCTCACGACCGAAGTCGCTCAAGCCATTATGTTCAGCATTGCCACGAGCCGAGTCGCAGATATCGTTGTCGCCATTATGGCAGAGCGTCATATAGACAATGCCGCGATGTTTGAATTCCTCCAGCAGCCCGATGTTCTTACCGATGGCATAGCCGTTCTCGATACCGCGTAGGATGGCTTTCTTGCCTTGTGCCTTGAGGCGAAGGATGTCGTCGGACGTTTCGGCAAAGCCTACACGGTCATTGTTGGCTTGCACTATCTCATCCATTTGCGTAAGCAGTCGGTTTGCCTTTTCCGTTGCGGCTTTGAAGGCTTCCTCTGTGCGTTCGCCTTGAGGCAGGTAGGCAACCATGATGGAGGCATCAAGGCGTCCTTCCTTCATCTTAGGCAGATCGACGAGGACCTTATTGGAGCGGCTGCCGAACATCTGTATGTTCTCCTTGCTGTTGTCTGTGAAGAACATGGGAGTATCGCAGTGACTATCTAATATAATAGATGTGTCGTGAATGTATTTTGCCTGCGAGAATGTTCTTGCCTCGCTGATGAGCCAGCGGAAGACGGACATCATGCTTTCGTCGCCATTCAGGATGAAGCTTTCGGGATGCCATTGTACGCCGAGCAAGGCTTTGTGCTCGCTCGACTCTACGGCTTCGATGATGCCGTCGGGACTCAGGGCAGAGACTTGCAGATGGGGGCCTGGGTCGCTCACTGCCTGATGGTGGAACGAGTTGACTGCCAGCGTCTGTTTGTTGCCGAAGGTGCTTTGGATGAGGCTTCCTTCTTTGAGGTTGACGGTATGTGAGGCACTGTATCGGGGCATATCCTGCGAGTGCTTGATCTTTGCGCCCTCGCCCTGAACATAAATATCTTGCCAAACTTTGCCGCCGAGTGCTGCAGCCATCACTTGTATGCCGCGGCAGATGCCCAGCATTGGTATTTGCCGATGGAAGGCTTCGCGAGCGAGGAAGAGTTCCGGCTCGTCCCTTTTTGGGCAGACACTATGGAGTTGGGGCAAGGGTTCTTCGCCCAGGAGCAGCGGATTGATGTCGCCGCCGCCGGAGAAGATGATGCCGTCGAGGGTCTCGAGCAGTGTGACGAGCGCTTCCTTGTCGTTGTGAGGCGGTATGGCTACAGGTGTACCTCCTGCTCTGACGACAGAGAGGTAGTATCCCTCAGCCAGTTCGCAGCCCTTCTCTCCGAAGTTACCTGTGATTCCGATGAGTGGATGGGGCCGTGTCATGATTCTTCGAGAGAGGTGGGTTTGGTTTCTCCGTGTTGTGCTCCGATGGGCACTTCCTTCTTGATGCTTTGCTTGAGGGAGATGAGGGTCTCTGTGGAAACCACTCCGTCAATCTCCTGCAGACGGTCGTTCAGCAGTGTCATGAGGTGAGCGTTGTCTTTCGCATAGAGTTTGATGAGCATGGTGTAGGGACCGGTCGTGAAGTGACATTCCACGATTTCGGGTATCTTCTCGAATTCTGCAACGACGCTCTTGTACATCGAACCCTTTTCGAGTGTGATGCCGACGTACGTACAAGTGTTATATCCGAGGCACGACGGGTCAACATGGAAGCCGCTGCCTACGATGACGCCGGCATCGACGAGGTGTTGAACGCGCTGGTGAACAGCAGCACGACTTACGCCACAAACTTCTGCTACCTCTTTGAAAGGCAGGCGAGCGTTACAGGAAATCATTTCAAGAATCTTCTTGTCTAATTCATCTACTTTAAGCATAGTTATAATTGTTATAAGTTAATAAAATGATAGCAAATGTAGTGAATTTCTTCCAAAGTGCAATGAAAAAAGTGAAGAAAAAGCGATTGAGAGTGCATTTTTCTTTCAAAATGCAATCTTGACGCATAATTAGACGGTCAAAATGGCACGTAACGGAGCGTAATATCCCGAGATGAATATGGGGAGTTGACGTAATGCGTTTGTCGAGGTATCAGCATGCGTTGGGAACTCCCCTGTCTTAGTCTTTGATGTTCCTTGGGTGATGCTGGAGGATTTCCTGTCGGAGGTGGCTCTTGTCGATGTGCATGTAGATCTCTGTAGTGCCGATGTCCTCGTGTCCGAGCATGGCTTGGATGGCTCGCAGATTAGCCCCTCCCTCCAGGAGTTGCGTGGCGAAACTGTGGCGGAAGGTGTGGGGGCTGATGTTTTTCCTGATGCCCGCCTTCTCGGCATACTCTTTAATATATACGAAGAGCGATATTCGGCTGAGGTGTTTGCCGCGACGGAGCGAGATGAAGACATAGTCTTCTTCGCCCGCTTTCTCGTCGATGCCTTGCCGCACAACGAACCAGTCGCGCAATTTCTGTATGGCGTTCTCCCCGATGGGCACAAGTCTCTCTTTCCTGCCCTTGCCGTGCACGCGGATGTAACCCTCTTCGAGGTAGAGTTCGCTCAACTTCAGGTTCACCAATTCGCTGATGCGAAGTCCGCAACTGAACAGCACTTCGATGATGGCGAGGTCGCGTATGCCTTCCGGTTTGCTCAGGTCGATGGCCTCTTCTATCGCATCGATTTCGGGCAGGCTCAGCACTTCGGGCAGATGTTTGCCTATCTTCGGACTCTCGAGCAACTCGGTGGGGTCTGTCTCGACCTCTTTCTCGAGGGTCAGGAAACGGTAGAACGAACGCACGCCGCTCAGTATGCGAGCCACAGAGCGGGGGCCTACTCCAAGTTCCTGCAAAGCCTTCGCGAACTTGTCCAACTGCTCGAGCGTGACGTTTCGGAAGTCTATGCCCTCGTCGGCATAGTAGTTCAGCAGCTTCTGCAGGTCTTTGAGATAAGCATCGAGCGTGTTCGAAGTGTACGACCTCTCCAGTCGCAGATATTGGAAGTACCTGCGTAGAATAGCATTACCTACAACGTTGGTATTTGTTAGTTCGTAGTGCATTTTTCGTCGTTAAAGGAAAAAAACTTTAATCTTTAATCTTTAATCTTTAATCTTTTTATTACCTTTGTAGCAGAAACTAACGCTTTTCGAGCACAAAGATACAGTTTTATTATGAGAATCCAAATTATTAATGGCCCAAATCTTAACCTTTTGGGCATTCGCGAACCTGAGATTTACGGCAAACGCGCCTGGGAAGACTACCTGAAGGAACTGCGCGCGCGCTTCCCCAAAGTACGCATCGACTACTTCCAAAGCAACCTGGAAGGCGAGCTCATCAACAAGATTCATGAGGTAGGCTTCGACCGTGACGGCATTGTTCTCAATGCTGGAGCATACACTCACACCAGCATCGCCATCCTTGATGCCCTGAAGAGTGTGAGCACACCTACAGTCGAGGTGCACATCAGCAACGTCTATCAGCGCGAAGACTTCCGCCGTCGCAGCATCATCAGCCCGGGTTGTGTGGGCTTCGTGGGCGGCTTCGGTCTCGACAGCTACCGCCTTGCCATCGAGGCTTTGATAGACAACGCGGCTAATGCAAAAGCCGAATAATCCTTCCGCGAAAGGAGACGAGAGGTCGCTCGACGAGTATATCTTTCAGCACATCGATGCTGAGGGAGATTACCTCCATGCCCTCTGGCGCGACACACAGCTGCGACTCTCCTACGGTCAAATGGCGAGCGGACATCTTCAGGGACGTGTGCTGAAGATGCTCGTCGAGATGGCAAAGCCGCTGAAGGTGCTCGAGTTGGGCACTTTCAGCGGCTATGCTACTTTATGTATGGCAGAGGGATTGCAGGAAGGGGCGGAGATACATACCTTCGAGGTGTTCGACGAGAACGAGGACTTCCTGCGGAAATGGTTCGAGGGGAGTGCCTATCGGAACAAGATAACGCTCCACATCGGCGACGCCCTGCAGCTTGTTCCGCAGATGCAAGAGCGTTGGGACTTCGCTTTTATTGATGCCGACAAGCGGGAATACGTGGCATATTACGAGATGCTGTTGCCCTTGATGAATCCCGGAGGCTTTATTGTGGCCGACAATACCCTGTGGTATGGGCATGTCTTGGAGCAGCCAAGGGATAGCGACTTGCAGACGAAAGGCGTTCAAGCCTTTAATGATCTTGTCGCTTCCGACCCTAGAGTAGAGAAAGTCATTCTTCCTTTGAGGGACGGACTCACAATTATTCGAGTCGTCAATCCTGCGAAATAAAAACTTTTCGGACAGAATTGTCGTTCTTGCAAACGGTTATTCTTCTTGCCAAATGTGCAATCGATTGGTCAAAGAGATTGTAGTTCTTTGCCTAGTAGAAGTCCTTTCAGCATCTGCTGCCTGCCTCCTCGATTACTTTGTCTCTTGTACTTTTCTGCAGGAGGAGGGCCATAGACAACCTTTATAGGGTCAGCTGGCTTGACAATTTGGTCTGGTGGCGGGATGAGTCCGACATTAATAGAGTCGGCTTTGCTCATTGGTGGCGGGATTACAGGCTCAATAGGTGCCTGTTTTGTTGTTTTGCAGGAGCCGAAGCCCAGCAGGGCAATGAGCGATGTCAGCAATATGTTGGCAAGGGAATAGAGTCTCTTTGTCATAGTTTTAAGTCTTTTAAAAGCAGTTCACCAATCCGTCACTTCAGCTTTTTCTCTTTTGAAGCTGGTGGCGGTCCATAGAGGGGCTTCACTTTGTCAATGGGCTGTTGTTCTTCGACAAGCACTGGTGGTGCAGCATAGAGTTCCACGACATCGTCTGCTTGCTTTGTCACGATTACAGGTGGAGGTCCGTAGAGTTTCTCTGTATCGCTTCCTGTCTGCACTTTCTTTGTCGTCTTGCAGGCAGCGAATCCTAGTAAAGTGATGAGCGAGCCCAGTAGCAATCGCCAATATGAATGAATCTTCCTTGCCATTATACCTAGTCTTTTAGTTCGGGTGCTTTCTCGACTTTAACTGGCGGCACTCCATAAAGGAGCCTTATTGGGTCAAGTGTTTGTTTATCGATTTTAGCTGGTGGAGCCCCGTAAAGTACGATTGCTTCTTTTTCTTGCTGTGTTTTCTTTGTCGTCTTGCAAGCTGCAAAGCCCAACAAAGCGATGAGTGAACCCAGTAACAATCGCCAAACAGAATAAATCTTCTTAGCCATATCTTATTCTTTTATTGTCTTATTTTCTTGTTCCCCCATTTTCTTCATGTGGCAGAGCAACAGTTTGCCGTTGTCATCTCTGAGGTGCATGCCGTTGCCTTCGCAGTAGCGCCAGTACTTGCAGTCTTTGCAGTCATCCGTTTTCATCCACTTGTGATTGCGATGTGGCTGGAAGCGATGTTCCCAAACATCCATGAAATCGTCCTCGTAGATATTGCCTTGCTTGTAGTTGTAGCGGATGCTTGTGCAGGCACTGATGCTGCCATCCACGAGCACCGAAGCCACCGTTACGCCTGCTGTGCAGCGGAACATCCAGTCGCGAACGTCTCCTTCGTATGCTCCGAGGAAGCCTTCGCATCCGTAGGAAGTGTGTATCTTGCCTTCCTGACGAGTCTTGCGGATGAAGTCGAGCAGTCCTCGGAGTTGTTCTCCCGTGAGTTGCAGATCTTTGTCCTGAGCCCCTCTGCCAACGGGGAAGATGGTGGCAAGTCGCCAATCCGTGACGCCTTTGTCGATGAGGTACGCTTTGAGCTGCGGCAGGGTGTCGTAGTTGTGCTGATGCACGCAGGTCATCACGTCGTAAACGAGTGTCGGGTCGCGCACTATCATGTCGATGGCTTGGCTTGCCATGCGGAAGCAGTCGGGGTTGCGCCGCAGCCAGGTGTGCTGTTCTTCCAGTCCGTCGAGGCTGATTGTTATAGAGCAGAGTCCGGCATCTTTCAGTTTGTAGAGCATCTCAGGCGTGAGAAAGAGTCCGTTTGTCACCATTCCCCAGGGGAAGCCGCGAGTAGAGATGCCTCGGGCACATTCCACAACGTCCTCTCTTACAAGGGGTTCTCCGCCTCCGAGGATAACGAAGACTTCGTTCGGATTGCGCTTTGTGGCAATGTTGTCCAGCACTCGGAAGAAGTCTTCCCTGGGCATATCGGGAGTCGAAGCCACCTGTCGGCAATCGCTTCCGCAATGTCGGCAATGGATATTGCAGCGGACAGTACTCTCCCAGAACACCTGCCTGAGCGGATGTTCGTGCTTGAGGCTCTTGTTCAGCAACCGATTCATCTCGAGCGCCACCTTTCTGCGAAGACCTAATTTCTCGACATTCATGTTGCAAATATACGAATAAAATAATTACGAAGGTGCTGGAATTAAGAATTATTTTGTATTCTTTTGTTTCGTGACTCTGGTTGCGATTTCAAACGACCCCAGTGTCGTTGCCAAACAACCCTAGTGTCGTTGGCGATTTTAACGTGTGTCGTTGGCAAACTTCACTAGTGTCGTTTGGATTTTAACTGAGTGTCGTTTTGAAAAGAAAAAAGAGCGGCACCCGGAAAGGTGCTGCTCCTCTGTCTTGGATGCTCTGCCAAGTTATGAGACTTCGATGGCTTTGCTCAACTTTTTCACTTCCTTCTCCATCTTAGGCATCGTGACGGTCAGGATGCCGTCCTCAACCTTAGCGGAAATCTTGTCGCGTTCGACATCGTCGGGAAGTGTGTAGTTCTGTTCGTAGTTGCTGTACGAGAACTCGCGCCTCAAGTAGTGATGCTTCTTGTCCTCTTGCTTGTGTTCGCACTTGTTTTCAATGGCGATGGCCAGATTGCCGTCCTCATTGATGTTCACACGGCAGTACTCCTTCTTGATTCCAGGTGCTGCGAGCTCCATCGTGTAAGCGGTTTCGCTCTCTTTTACGTTGACTGCCGGAGCTGTGCTGCCAGTTCGAGGCATAAGATCAGTGTTCAGGAAATCTTCGAACAACGTTGGCATCCAATTGTTTCTAAACATTACTGGTAACATAATCATGTCCTCCTATTTTAGTTTTAAAGTTAATAATTTTGTTTTTTTCTTAGTCGCCTCTGCTTTCGCTTCAGCTTTCACTAACAAGAGGAACAAGTTTCGTGCCAGCAGAAAATGTGGCTACATTGTGGACAAAGGAGGACAAACGTGGACAGATTGTCAGTTGAGAGCCCGTCTGCCAAAGAAATATTTGCTTATTCCGACGAGGTCCATCAGCCAAGCAATCAAGAGGCTTCCCGTCACGCAAAACGTCAGGGAGACCACCAGGAAGAGCAGTCCCGTCGGATCGAACTTGAGGTAGGGGACGAGTTGCTTGCAAAGGACGGTAAAGATGGGCGAGAAGACGTAGAGCATCAGGCTGTTGCGGCCTAAGAAACGCCCCCCCATGCCCCCTTTAGGGGGAGTAATAGTGTAGAGCGACAGCAGGGAGGAAATGGCGAAATAGGCAATCAAGACGCCGTTCAGGCTGGCTTGCGTGGGCTTATCCGAGAAGCAGGCCAGCAAGGCGAAGACTATGACGGAGAGCCTCGAGGGCAGGAAAAATGCCACGAAGTTCATGCCGCTCTGGCGAAGCATGGCGCCTGCCAGGAAGTACAGGGCTGAGGAAAACGTCAGGATTCCAAAGCCGTGAGCAAAAACATAATACGCTATGCCAATCAGGATGAAACGCGTCGCCATCCCTCGCTCTACATTATTATATATATAATAGTACGTGGCTCCGCAAAGGATGATTGCATGCAGGTACCAATACGGGCCGAGAGGATGCAGGAAAAGGTGCTTGAGATAGACCCAAGGCGTGAGCTGGGCGATGTGTTCATTTATGGGAAGAATCGAAGCCATGTATATGTATCCGCTCTCCATAACGACATACGGAACCGCCAGCCACAAGAGAGTTCGCAGGAATTGGCGAGGCGCCTTGCTGATGTTCATCAGGTAACCCGAGATGAGCAGGAAGCCAGGCATGTGGAAACAGTACACCACCTGCTTGATGTCGGGGTGCAGCTGCTCGAACCACACCAGGTGGAAACTGATGACGAGCAGTATTAGAACGCCCTTCAGAAAGTCGAGTTCCTTGATTCTTCCTAATTCATAATTCATAATGAACAATTCATAATTGTTTCCGAAGACGCTTCCCCAAAGAGAGGTCGGGGAGGGGGCTTTGCTTTTACTTCTTCAGTCCTTCGATGGCGCGACGTATTGTGGGCGTCAAGGCGGGAATGACAATCTTTATTTGCCGCAAAGGTACGAAAAAAGTTTAGAGTTTAGAGTTTAGAGTTTAGAGTTTTTTTGTATCTTTGCGGAAGAAACCAAATAAAACACGATATCATGACAAAGCGAACCCTTTTATTCTTCCTTCTTACATCATCCATCTTCCATCTTTTGGCTCAGACGATAAGCATCACGACGGACCACGTGCAACTTGTTCTGCAGGTCAATTCGCAGAAGCGGCTTTGCCAGACGTATCTCGGGGAACGCCTCTCCGGGCAGACCGACCTCAAGCAACTCTCGATGCCACAAGCCGGCCTGAGCAGCTCGTGCATTCGTGGCCTCGAGGTCTATCCGGTGATGGGCACGGAGGACTACTACGAACCGACCTTCGAGATACGTCATGCCGACGGCAACCCCACGTCTGTCCTGAAGTATCAGCAGCATTCCCAGCAAGGCGACCTCACTTCCATCCTGCTTCGCGACGAGGTCTATCCGGTCGAGGTGACGCTTTATTATAAGACGTTCCCGCAGGAGGATGTCATCCAGCAATGGGCTGAGATTCGTCACGAAGAGAAGGGGAAAGTCCATCTTGGCCGCTATGCCTCGTCGATGCTCTATTTCGAAGCGCCCAACTACTACTTGACCGAGTTCGCAAGCGACTGGGCGAAGGAGATGCAGATGCTGGTTCAGGAGTTGAAGTTCGGCAAGAAAGTTGTCGATAGCCGCTTGGGAACCAGGGCAAATCTCATGGCTCAGCCGTTCTTCGAGGTTGGCTTGGGCGCTCCGGTTCGCGAGAATGAAGGCACCGTCCTGATGGGCACGTTGGGATGGACGGGCAACTTCCGCTTCACGTTCGAGGTGGACAATCAGCACGTCCTCCGTGTCGTGAGCGGCATCAACCATGACGCCTCCACCTATCTCCTGCGGAAGGGCGACGTTTTCCGCACAGCCGATTTCTTCTTTACGCTCAGCCAAAACGGTTCGGGCGAAGGCAGTCGTCGCTTCCAGCGATGGATGATGAACCACCAGCTGCACAAGGCAAAGGACGACCGCATGACGCTCCTCAACAACTGGGAGAACACCTATTTCGACTTCAACGAAGAGAAGCTCGTGTCACTTTTCGGTGAAGCGAAGGACCTCGGGGTTGACCTCTTCCTGCTCGACGACGGGTGGTTCGGCAACAAATACCCGAGGAAAAACGACCATGCAGGCTTGGGCGACTGGCAAGTGACGCAGGACAAACTGCCCAAGGGCATCCCTTATCTCGTCAAGAAAGCCAAGGAAAACGGCGTCGCCTTTGGCATTTGGATAGAGCCCGAGATGGTCAATCCGAAGAGCGAGCTTGCCGAGAAGCACCCCGACTGGCTGATACAATTGCCCTCCAGGGAGCCCTATTATTTCCGCAACCAACAGGTGCTCGACCTCTGCAACCCCAGGGTGCAGGACTTCGTGTTTGGTGTCGTGGACGACCTGATGCAGGAGAATCCCGAGATACGCTTCATGAAATGGGACTGCAACTCACCCATCACGAACATCTATTCCCCGTTCCTCGGGGAAAATCAGGGCAACCTGTATGTCGATTACGTGCGTGGGCTCTACCGCATGCTCGACCGCGTTCAAGCCAAGTACCCTGACCTCTACATGATGATGTGCTCGGGAGGTGGCGGACGCTCCGACGTCACGGGACTGCGCTACTTTACCGAGTTCTGGTGCAGCGACAATACCGATCCCATCGAGCGGCTCTTCATCCAATGGGGCTACTCGCAGTTCATGCCCGCCAAGGCCATGTGCGCCCACGTGACGGAATGGAACAGAAGGGCGAGCATCAAGTTCCGTGTTGACGTCGCCTTCCAGGGGAAACTGGGCTTCGACATCGGCTTGAAAGGTCTTTCGGATGATGACAGACAGTACTGTCGGGAGGCAATCAAGGAGTACAAGCGCCTCAGGGACGTCATCTGGTCGCCCAATCTCTATCGTCTCGTCTCGCCCTACGAGGGTCAGCATTGTGTCGTTCAGCGTGTTGATGACAGCAAGTCCCACAGCATCGTCTTTGCCTACGACATTCACCCGCGCTACGGCGAGAGCCTCCTTAACACGCGTTTGCAGGGTCTCGACCCAGCCGCCAACTACCGCGTGAAAGAAATCTGCCTGATGCCAGGCAGGCAGAGCTGGCTGCCCTGCCACGACAAGGTCTATACCGGCGACTACCTGATGAAAGTCGGCATCAAAGTGACCTCGACCAACGACCTCGCCAGCCACATCATTGAGCTCAGAAAAGAGTAAGTCCTTAGGCATCGAAAACGAGGATGGCAGGGCATAAAAGAAAGCCCCCGATTCTAAAGGTGAAAAAGTGAAAAGGTGAAAAAGTGAAAAGGTGAAAAAGTGAAAAGGTGAAAAAGTGAAAAGGGCTTTCTCTTTATGTGCCTAGAAATGACATGTCACGTTTGTCATTTTGTCACGGCCGAATTAGTGCCTCAAAATGAGCGAGTTAGAAAATGGTTTGTGACAAATACATGTGATAACAGGAAATTTATAATGTTCTGGGCATCAGTTCTTGTGTGGTGCAGAAAAGGTTTTTGGGCATTAATTTCGCAAAAACGCAGGCAGTCGAAATGTCCCACTTAACGTGCCGAATTGCCCCACTTAACGTGCCGAATTGCCCAACTTAACGTGTGTAATTGCCTAATTTCACGTGCAGATTTACTCAACTTAACTAGCAGGGCAAATCGCGATGAACAGCGGTTTGGAGTCGCCCCAACGGGGTTTTGAGGCCTTTTCGGGCAGTTTTCTCGAGCAGCAACAAACTTATCATGTCGGTCCTTGGTTTGGTGCCTTTAGGGCGCATGAATAAAGGGCTGTGACAAAATGACACTTGTGACAATGTCACACAAGAGAGGTGCGGGTTCTGTTATATTATATAATTAATCAATTACATGACTTAATTATAATATATATAATACAGCGAACGATTTTCTCTCAAATGACACTGTCATTTTTGTCATTTTGTCACAAACGTTCTCTGCAAGCTCATACTTTTAGAAGAGGTTCAAATCCATGCCTAAAATTTCGGCAAAACTGCTTCTTGCTGATTCGGTGTTTCTGTTCCGAATTGCAGACACCCCTAAAAACCCCTCTAATTTGCCTAAGAATCGCTTCAAATGCTTTCGACGTATATTTGATGCCTGAGACAAAAATAATCGCTCTACGGTGCCTTAAAATGCGATTTTAAAATTCAAAGAATTTTACGGCTCAAAACCAAGGGCAAATTTCAATACTAACGACAACCATAAATAATGACTTATTCTGCCATTAATAGATAATATTTATTCTCGTGACAAAAATGACACTTGTGACATGTCATTTCTAGACACATACACAAAGAGAAAGTTCCAGAAAGTTTAAAAGTTTAAGAGTTTAAAAGTTTAAGAGAAAGACTTTTTCACCTTTTCACCTTTTTACCTTTAGAATCGGGGGTTTTCTTTTGTGCCAAATTCCCTCCCCCAACGCCCGATAAGGTTAAAATAACAAAATTATGAATTATGAATTATGAATTATGAATTAAAAGTTGTACCTTTGTGCCCGTGAAATTGATAATAGACATAGGAAACTCCGTCATCAAGATGGTGGCTTTCCGTGGAGACGAGCCCGTGGATGAGCTTCGGGCTGAGAATGGAGACCTCTCTGGACTGGCTGCCTTCGTCGGTAAGCACAGTTTTCGTCAAGGCATCGTGGGTGCCGTCCGCAATCTCACTCCAAGCGAGGAGAAAGCGCTCGATAGTCTGCCGTTCCCGCTGCTCCGTTTTACGTCGGACACCCCGATACCCATAACGTGTCGTTATCGCACGCCCGAAACGCTTGGCAGCGACCGTTTGGCAGCCGTCGTTGGCGCCAGTTCGTTGAAGCCCAATACCGACCTCCTCATCATCGATGCAGGCACTTGCATCACCTACGAGGTCATCGACGCTCGTGGCAACTATTGGGGCGGCAACATCGCTCCAGGCATGCAGATGCGTCTCCGGGCCTTGCACGAGTTCACTGCCCGTCTGCCTCTTGTAGATCCCGAAGGCGAAGTGCCTGGCATGGGCTACAGCACGGAGACAGCCATCCGCAGCGGTGTCCTGCGCGGCATGAAGTATGAGATTGAGGGTTACATCAAGTCCATGCGCTCTAAGTTCCCACGTCTGCAGGTCTTCCTGACAGGCGGCAATCGCATCAACTTCGATGAGGACATCAAGAACCTGGTGTTCACAGACAAATACATAGTCCCGAGAGGACTCAACAAGATACTCGACTACAACGAAGAGTTAAGAATTAAGAATTAAAGAGTAAAGAATGAAGAATCTTAAGTTACTTGCATTTCTCTTGCTCCTTGCTCCTTGCTCCTTGTCCCTGAGGGCTCAATCGACAGGCACAATCTCCTCTTATTCCCGCTTCGGGCTGGGTGTGCTTCATGACCAGTCGAACGGCCTCAGTAAATCAATGGGAGGCGTTGGTGCTGGCGTCCGCGTCGGCAATCGCATCAATTCGCTCAATCCCGCCTCTTATTCTGCCATCGATTCTCTAAGCCTCATTCTGGATGTAGGCATGAGCGGTTCCTTCGGCAAGATGGATTTAGGGGCAAAAACCGTAGGCGTGAACAGCGCGACGCTCGATTATGTTCATGTGGGTATGCACATCGCCAAGAGGCTCGGCCTCGCCGCCGGCTTCATGCCTTATACAAGCATCGGGTATAAGTTCTATTCGCCAGAAAGGGTTATCGGCTACAACCAGAACAGCTCGTTGGCCGAGACATTCAGCGGAACCTATATCGGTAGCGGAGGCTTGAACCAAGCATACATAGGACTGGGCTGGAAGGCGTTTCGGAACTTCTCGATAGGTGCAAATGCCGGTCTGCTTTGGGGAAAATACAGCCATTCGGTCGTGCCGGACTTTCAGGAAGGCGGCACAAGCAGCAGCTCGTACAGTAGCACCATCAAGACCTACTATGCCTCGATGCTGACCTATAAGATAGACTTGGGCGCTCAATATTCCGTAAGGCTTTCCTCGCAAGACTGGCTGAATCTTGGCGTTACGGCAGGCATAGGACACAAGATAGCACAAGACGCATCGCTCACCCTCTTTACCATAAAGGGCGATACTACAGAATATACGGCTTCCTCTCCATTCGACCTGCCATACACCTATGCCTTTGGCGCTTCATGGCAACACAAGAATACCCTCATGGTGGCTGCCGACGTGCGTCACGAACGCTGGGGCAACTGCCGCATGCCCGTCGAAACAGCCACAGGCTATGTGCCAATGGAGGGTTCTTACAAGAATATGACCAAGATAGGCGTCGGTGCTCAATGGACTCCAGACCCCTATGTGAAGGCATATTGGAAGCGTATCCAATATCGTGCAGGCATCAGTTACACCACCCCCTATCTCAAGGTGAACGGAAACGACGGCCCCTATGAATTGCGAATGAGCATGGGCGCAGGAATTCCAATCATCAACAAGCGCAACAATCGCTCAGTCGTTAATGTAGGTGTGCAGTGGTTGAGGCGTTCGTCTGGTGCAGTCGGCCTGAAAGAAGATTACTTCGTCATCAATCTCGGCATGACATTCAACGAACGATGGTTCGTGAAGTACAAGATTAACTGATGAGAAGCCTCTCTCCTGTTCTCCTGTTCCTCTTATTGCTCTCCTTTAGCTGCTCGGGCGAGGTGGAGCATCTGGCAGAACCTGTTGCAGGGAAGGATTCTCTCCTGTTCATGCATTCGACAGGCATCAATACCCTCATTAGCGATAGCGGCATGATGCGGTATCATCTGGTCGTCGAGGAATGGGACATCTATAATGGCTCCAATGGCGAACCGCCCACATGGACATTTATGAAAGGCCTGCTCATGGAACGCTTCGACGAGAAGTTCCATACCGACCTCTTCGTACAATCCGATACGGCTTACCTGCACAAGCAACAGCTCTGGGAACTGCGAGGCAGAGTCGTGGTTCGCAACGTCAACGGCGATGTCTTCCGTACAGAAGAACTCTTCTGGGACCTGAATAAACATGAGATGTGGAACACCCAATACATGCACATCACAACTCCCGAACGTGAACTCGAAGGCGATGAGTTCCATAGCAACGAGCAAATGACACGCTATACAGTATTCAATTCCGCAGGAACTTTCCCTGTTACAGAAATAGAGCCTACTCGTCAATGATAGACACATCAATCATAATAGCCACAATCGTTACTCTCCTCTTCTCGGGCTTCTTCTCGGGTATGGAGATAGCTTTCGTCTCGAGCAGCAAGCTTCGCTTTGAGATGGATAGGGAGGAACAGGGCTTTTCTTCCCGCCTGATCGATACCTTCTATCGTCACCCCAACAGTTTCATCTCGACACTTCTGGTGGGAAACAATATCGCTTTGGTCGTTTATGGCATTCTGATGGCAAAGATAGTAAATGCCCTAATCCTTATTCCATCGGGTATTCACCATTCAGATGGCAATTGCCCTAACGAAGCTCTTTGCCTGTTCCTGCAAACAATTCTTGCCACATTCATTGTTCTCGTTACTGGCGAGTTCTTGCCCAAGACGCTCTTCCGCATCAATCCCAACAAGATGATGCGCATCTTTGCTCTGCCTGCCTACATATTCTATATTGTGCTCTGGCCCATCAGTAAGTTTACGAGTTCGCTTGGCAAGCTCTTGCTTTGGATGGTAGGCGAGAAGGTTAAGAGAACGGAGCAGGAAAAGACCTTTACCCGCGAAGACCTTGATTATCTTATCCAAAGCAATATCGATAAAGCAGCCGACGATGAGGATATCGAAGACGAAGTGAAGATATTCCAGAACGCACTTGACTTCAGCTCTGTCAAGGTGCGTGACTGTATTGTTCCACGAACCGAGATAACAGCCGTATCGACAGAAACCTCGCTTCGAGACTTGCTTACCCTGTTCGTTGAGAGTGGTCATAGCAAGATTATAGTATATAAGGAAGATATCGACGACATTGTCGGTTACATCCATACCGTCGAGATGTTCCGCCTCGGCGAAGATGAAGATTGGACAGAGCACGTTCGTGAGGTGCCTATCGTGCCTGAGACGATGAATGCTCAGAAACTGCTTGGCATCTTCATCAGTCAGAAGCGTTCCCTCGCTGTTATCGTCGATGAGTTCGGCGGAACGAGTGGAATTGTTACGATGGAAGACCTTGTTGAAGAGATTTTCGGTGAGATAGAAGACGAACACGACAGCAAGAACTATACAGCCAGGCAGACCGCTCCAGGTGAATACCTGCTTTCAGGACGTCTCGAGATAGCACAAGCCAACGAACTTCTTGACCTCGATTTGCCTGAAAGCGACGAGTATTTGACCGTCGGAGGCCTTATTCTTCATGAGTTCCAGAACTTCCCCAAGCTGAATGAGCCTGTCAGGATTGGCAAATGGGAGTTCAAAGTCACCAGGAAGACCACGACAAAGATTGAGCTTGTCCAACTCCGTATTCTTGACGAATAAAGCGGAATATGCAGGTAAAATGAAGGTCTTATGCAGAAAAAGCATGAGAAAAGCGCATATTATGCGTGAAAAGTTATGCTTGTTTGCATAAAATGTTGTATCTTTGCAGCCGTTAACTCATAAAATTTAAAAAGATGGAAAAGCTGGATAAGAAAGCCAGATTGCAAACAATCCGCAAGATTGTCAGCACGAACAGCCTGGAGAGTCAGGAAGATCTACTCGCCGCATTGAAAGAAGAAGGTTTTGTCAGCACACAAACAACCTTAAGTCGCGACCTCAAGCAGTTGCGCATCAGTAAAGTCAGGATACGTAACGGCCATAGTGTTTATGCGTTGCCTCGGGAAGGACAGTTCGAGCCGGTGCCTTCGTTGGAAGAGGTAAACCAGACGAAGTGGCGGCTTAATTTCTCTGGAAATCTAATGGTCGTACACACCCCACCTGGTCATGCCAGCATGGTTGCCTATGATGTCGATAACGCCAAGAACCCCAACTTCCTTGGAACTGTTGCCGGCGATGATACGGTAATCGTGGTTCTCGCAGAAGGTGTGGACAGGGAAGTGGCTGGCAAAATTGTTCGTGATATGTTCCCCAAGCTGGGGTAAAGTTTCACTATACATTATTATATATATAAGGAGACATCTTTGAAATGAAAGAGATAAAGGGTGAAGACATACGTGTGCTTGTGGCCGATGCCGAACACGAAAAGTATGTCGATACAATTATAGAAACCATTCGCGAGGCTGCGCGCAAGCGTGGAACTGGTATTGCCGAGCGAACCCATGAATATGTGGCTACAAAGATGAAGGAAGGCAAAGCCGTTTTGGCTTTGGATGGCGATAAGTTCGTGGGCTTCAGCTACATCGAAACGTGGGGCAACAAGCATTATGTCACCACTTCAGGCTTGATTGTTCATCCCGATTATCAGGGCTTGGGTGTAGCAAAGCGCATTAAGGATTACACGTTTACGCTGGCTCGTCTGCGTTGGCCGAATGCCAAGATATTCAGCCTGACGAGTGGCGATGCCGTCATGAAAATGAATACTGCGCTGGGTTATGTGCCCGTCAGCTTCAACCAACTTACGGATGATGATGCTTTCTGGCACGGATGTCAGGGCTGCATCAATCATGATATCCTCGAAGCAAAGAACCGCAAGTTCTGTGTTTGCACAGGTATGCTTTGGGATCCCGATAAACATAAAGGCGAGCCGACTTCCCTCGAAGTCATCAAAGACGTGATGAGGACTTTGGTCTTGCGTGGAATAGAATAAGAAACGACACAATTAATATATGGAAAAGAAGAAAGTAGTTGTCGCCTTTAGTGGCGGTTTGGATACCAGTTACACAGTGATGTATCTGGCTAAGGAAAAGGGTTACGAGGTTTATGCCGCTTGTGCCAATACGGGAGGCTTCAGTCCTGAGCAGCTCAAGGCTAACGAAGAGAACGCCTACAAACTGGGTGCAAAGGAATATGTCACGCTCGATGTGACTCAGGAGTACTACGAGAAGTCCTTGAAATATATGGTGTTCGGCAACGTTTTGCGTAATAACTGCTATCCCATCTCAGTAAGTAGCGAGCGCATCTTCCAGGCTTTGGCAATTGCAAGATATGCTAAGGAGATTGGCGCGACTGCGATCGCTCACGGTTCAACTGGGGCTGGAAACGACCAGATCCGCTTCGATATGACCTTCCTCGTGATGTGTCCTGGTGTGGAAATTATTACTCTGACACGCGATGGAAACCTCTCCAGACAGGAAGAGGTTGACTATCTCAACAAGAACGGCTACTTTGCCGACTTCACGAAGCTCAAGTACAGCTACAACGTAGGCCTTTGGGGAACCAGCATCTGCGGGGGTGAAATCCTCGATTCAAAGCAAGGATTGCCCGAAAGTGCTTACCTGAAGCATCCTACAGAAGAGGGTCCTGAACTCCTGAAGATAGGCTTCGAGAAGGGTGAGATATGTTCCGTGAACGGAGAACACTTTTCGGATAAGATCAAGGCCATTCAGAAAGTCGAGGAGATAGGTGCCCGTTACGGCATCGGTCGCGATTGTCATGTGGGCGATACCATCATTGGCATTAAGGGAAGGGTTGGCTTCGAGGCTGCTGCTCCCATGCTCATCATTGGTGCTCATCGTTATTTGGAGAAGTTCACGCTGTCGAAGTGGCAGCAATATTGGAAGGAACAAGTTGCGAACTGGTATGGTATGTTCCTGCACGAAAGTCAGTACTTGGAGCCGGTTATGCCGGATATCGAGGCTATGCTTCTGAGCAGTCAACGAAATGTGACAGGCGAAGTGACCCTCGAACTCCGTCCGCTCTGCTTCCAGACGGTTGGTGTGGACAGTCCCAACGACTTGGTCAAGAACAAACTTGGCGAGTATGGCGAGACGGCAAAGGCTTGGACGAGCGAGGATGCAAAGGGCTTCATCAAGGTGACTTCCACTGCGCTTCGTGCGTATTATCTGGCTCATCCAGACGAAAGGAAATAAGAGGATTCGTTCCTCGAAAGGTTAAGTCGAAAAACATGGCGTGGTTAAATCACAATTTTAACGTGTTAAGTTTGCAAAGTTAACGTGTTAAGTTGGGCAACTTCACGTGTTAAGTTTTCAGACGCACCTAAAGAAAAGATAAAACTATGGTTAGAATAGGGATTTTAGGAGCTGCAGGATATACTGGCGGCGAACTGATAAGAGTGCTTTTGGGGCACCCTGAAGCGAAGATAGTCTTTGCCAATAGCGAGTCGAACGCTGGCAATCCCGTTAGCGAAGTCCACGAAGGATTGATTGGCGAGACTGACCTCTGCTTCACCTCAGAAATGCCTTTCGACGAGGTGGACGTCGTCTTCTTCTGCTTCGGACACGGCAAGAGCGAGCAGTTCCTCAAGGAGCATGAGATTCCTTCGAACGTCAGGATTATCGACTTGGCGCAGGACTTCCGTATCGCAGGCGAGCATGATTTCGTCTATGGACTGCCCGAAACGCATCGCTCGACGATAAAAGGCTGCCAACATCTCGCGAATCCTGGCTGCTTTGCCACTTGCATCCAACTCGCTATGCTGCCCGCTCTGAAGGCTGGCATCATTAGTGGAGACATCCATGTGAACGGCATTACAGGCAGTACGGGAGCAGGGCAGAAGCCTGGCAGTACGACTCATTTCTCTTGGCGAAACGACAACATTTCCGTCTATAAGACCTTCACGCACCAACATCTGCTGGAAATCAACCAGACGGTGCAGGAACTTTGTCCTGGCTACGAAGGTCGTGTCCTCTTCATTCCTCAGCGAGGATGCTTCACAAGAGGCATCTTCGTGACCGCTTATGCCAAGTGTGACCTCCCTCTCGAATCGGTTCAACAGGTCTATGAGGACTATTACAAGGACGCTGCCTTCACGCATTTCGTCAGGAAGAGCCCTGATATGAAGCAAGTTGTAAACACCAATAAGGCAGTGGTTTACGTGGAGAAATACCAGGACCAGCTGCTCATGATATCCTGCATAGACAACCTCCTGAAGGGAGCAGTAGGGCAGGCCGTACAGAATATGAACCTTATGTTTGGTCTCGACGAACGGATGGGACTGAACCTTAAAGCAAGTGCATTCTAAATGGAACTTTTTGATGTATATCCTCTCATGAATGTAACCATTGCTCGAGGCAAGGGTTGCAAGGTTTGGGACACAGAAGGACAGGAATATTTGGACCTTTATGGCGGCCATGCTGTCATTAGTATTGGGCATAGTCACCCGCATTATGTAGAGGCTTTGACCAATCAACTTGGCAAACTCGGCTTTTACAGTAATTCTGTGCAAAACCCTTTGCAAAAGGAGTTGGCGCATCGTCTGGGCAAAGTCAGCGGCTATGAAGATTATAGTCTCTTCCTCGTCAATAGCGGTGCGGAAGCCAACGAAAACGCCCTCAAACTGTCATCTTTCTATAATGGGCGCACGCGAATCCTCTCTTTGGAGAAGGCTTTCCACGGACGTACCTCGCTTGCCGTCGAAGCAACCGCTAATCCGAAGATTATCGCGCCCATAAATGCGAACGGACACGTTACGTATCTTCCCCTGAATGACCTCGCTGCATGGAAAACCGAACTGCAGAAAGGCGACGTTTGTGCCTGCATCTTGGAGTGCATTCAGGGCGTTGGAGGCATACGAATGGTCGAGGCAAGTTTCCTTCAAGAACTGCAGAAACTATGTGAAGAGACAGGCACTGTCCTCATCTGTGACGAGATACAATGCGGCTATGGACGTAGCGGAAAGTTCTTCGCGCATCAGCATCTTGGCGTTCGTCCCGATATTATCACGGTGGCAAAAGGCATTTGCAACGGTTTCCCGATGAGTGCTGTTCTCATCAGCCCCAAGTTTAAACCTGTCTATGGACAGCTTGGAACGACCTTCGGAGGCAACCATCTTGCCTGTGCTGGCGCGCTTGCAGTCCTCGATATCATAGAGAAGGAACGACTTGTGGAGAATGCCGCCGAGGTGGGAGACTACTTGATGCAGGCCATTCGAAACGCCAATTTGCCTCATGTCGTTGAGGTTCGCGGTCGAGGCCTCATGATTGGAATCGAGTTGAACATTCCTTACAAAGAGCCTAGGCAACGTCTTGTCAGCGAACAACATTGTTTTACAGGATGCTCAGGCACTAATGTGCTTCGTCTCTTGCCACCCCTTTGCCTCACAAAAGCCGAGGCAGACAGTTTCGTTGAACGACTTAAAACCGTACTTACATCATTATGAAGTTAGCAATCATAGGTGCCGGAAACATGGGGGGAGCCCTGGTGAAAGGGTTTACGAAGGCAGGCATGGCAGCCGACATAACTGCCTCTGCTCATACACAACAGACGCTTAATCGTCTTGTTGAGGCTTGTCCTGGCATCAACGTGACGCTCGATAACAGGAAAGCAGTCGAGGGTGCTGATGTCGTTGTGCTTGCCATAAAGCCTTGGCTCGTGCAGCAAGTCATCTCTGAAATAACGCCGGAACTGAAGGACAAACTCGTCATCTCAGTCGCAGCAGGCATTCGCGATGAACGCATCGATGTGTATGTCATGCCCAACATTGCTGCCGAGTTTGGCGAAAGCATGACTTTCGTCGAGGAGGCTGAGCAGGCAGAAAAGACCGCCAAACTCTTCGAAAGGGTAGGGCAGTGCAAGGTCGTTCCCCAACGGCTGATGGGTGCCGGCATGATGATGGCTGGCTGTGGCATCGCCTACGTCATGCGTTTTCTCCGTGCCATGACAGAAGGAGGCGTCGAGATGGGCTTCTATCCTGATGAGGCAAAGCAGATTGCCATGCAGACTATGCAAGGCGCAGTCACCCTTCTTAGCGAGACAGGTCTGCATCCTGAGGCAGCCATCGACAAGGTGACAACACCTGGCGGCATCACAATAAAAGGGCTAAACGAGTTGGATCATGCTGCCTTCAACTCGGCAGTAATACGATGTCTCAAAGCAGGACTGCAATGAAAAAAAGACTTGTAGTGAAGGTGGGCAGCAATGTCCTCACGACAGACAGGGGCAAACTCGACATCACGCGAGTCTCTGCGCTTGTCGATCAGATTGCTTGGTTGCGGGAGCAGAACTATGATGTGGTGCTCGTCACAAGTGGTGCAGTCGCGTGTGGAAGGGGCGAACTGCAGGTTGACCATTCGCTCGACTCAGTCGAACAACGTCAACTCTTCTCGGCTATGGGACAGGTGAAGCTCATCAACCTCTACTACGACCTGTTTCGCGAATACAACATACACGTGGGGCAAGTGCTCACGACGAAAGAGAACTTCCAAAGCGAACGCAGTTATCAGAACCAACGTGCCTGCATGGAAGTGATGCTCGAGAATGGCGTCCTGCCTATCGTCAACGAGAATGATACCGTCAGCATCGAGGAACTGATGTTCACGGACAACGACGAACTGTCTGGCCTCATTGCCAAGATGGTGGGAGCCGAAATGCTTATTCTGCTCACAGGAGTGGATGGCTTGTACAACGGCAATCCTCAAGAGCCTGGAAGCGAAGTGATTCGTCAGGTAAGGCTGGGTGACGATGTGAGTCGCTACATTCTTCCCGCTAAGAGCAAGGCCGGCAGAGGCGGCATGACTTCGAAATTCAATACAGCCCTTTCGGTAGCCCAAGCAGGCATCCGCGTCATTATTGCCAACGGAAACAGAGCAGGCATCTTGCCAGCCCTCATTAATGAATCGACTCAAACAATCCATACAGAATTCCTGCCATCATGAAGCAATTGTTCCATAAGGCCAAGGAAGCAAGCCGAACGCTCATGCTTCTGACGGACGAGCAACGCAATGAGGTGCTCCTGAAGATTGCAGATCATGCTGAGGCTGAGGCGGATAAGTTGCTTGCCGCAAATGCGCTCGACTTGCAAAAACTTGAGCCAAGCGACCCTCTTTACGACCGCTTGTTGCTCACAAAGGAACGTATTCAGGGCATTGCAGCCGACCTTCGTAATGTGGCCAAACTGCCTTCGCCCCTTGGTATAATAAGTAAGGAAAGGACTCTTGCTAACGGTCTTTACCTGCGTCGCATCAGTGTTCCGTTCGGTGTGATAGGTGTTATCTTCGAAGCAAGGCCGAATGTTTGCTTCGACGTGTTCTCTCTGTGCTTCAAGAGTGGCAATGTCTGTCTGTTGAAAGGCAGCCATAGTGCAGAGGAAAGCAATCGCGCGATAGTCAATCTTATACACGAAGTGCTGCAAGATACTGGCATTTGTGTGGATGTGTTGGCTTTGTTGCCACCCACTCACGAGGCTACCGCCGAACTGCTTGGTGCGGTTGGTTATGTGGATCTCTGTATCCCTCGAGGCGGAAGGAAACTCATTGACTTCGTACGCGACAATGCTCGTGTGCCGGTTATCGAGACAGGGGCAGGCGTTGTGCATGCTTATTTCGATAAAGACGGTGACTTGGAGAAAGGGAAACGCATCATTGCGAATGCCAAGATGCGACGTGTCAGCGTCTGCAACGCCCTTGATTGTCTGCTCGTTCACCGTGACAGAGCCAACGACATTCCTGCTTTGCTTGCCCCGATGGAAGGGCGTGTTGAGATTGTCACCGACGAGGCAACGATGGGTACAGAGTGGATGGACTACAAGCTCTCCCTTAAAGTCGTCGATAGCCTCGACGAGGCATTGGCTCACATCGCTCGTTATGGCTCAGGACACAGCGAGTGTATCATTACGGAGAACAAGGCGACAGCAACTCGCTTCCAACAGATGGTTGATGCCGCATGCGTATATGTTAATGCTCCCACCAGCTTTACTGATGGCGCCCAATTTGGCTTGGGCGCAGAGATAGGCATTTCAACCCAAAAGCTTGGCCCGCGAGGACCGATGGCATTGGAAGAGATGACGACTTACAAATGGCTTATAAATGGAAATGGACAAATAAGAAGTTAATTATATGAACGACATTAAACAAATATCTCAACGCCTTAAAGGCTTGCGCGAGATATTCGATATCCCTGTGGAGAAGATGGCAGAGGTGTGCGAGACGACAGTCGAACACTATCGTCGCATTGAGAGTGGTGAGGCTGACCCTGGTGTCTATCTCCTCTCGCGCATCTCTAAGCAGTATGGCATTGCCCTTGATGTCCTGCTTTATGGCGAGGAGCCACGCATGAATGGTTACTTCGTGACGCGTCGAGGCAAAGGCCTTGAAGTAGACCGCCACAACGATTACAAGTACAAATCTCTTGCTAGCGGCTTTAAGGGAAGAGTGATGGAGCCGTTTTTCACGGAGATAGAACCTCTGCCGGAAGGTAAGAACCATGCAAAGAATGTTCATGACGGCCAGGAGTTCATCATCGTCTTTGATGGCATCCTTGAGATAACGATTGAAGATAAGGTTATTGTATTGCAGAGGGGCGACAGTATATACTTCGACACGACACGTCCCCATTGTATGCGTGCCCTTGAGAATAAGACTGTGAAGTTCCTGACAGTAATCATCTAAGTTAATGTCAAAACCCATGACTAACAATCCTATACTAAGTCGCTTCCTGAAGCAAACGACCTTTGTTTCCGAGGAAGATTATGCGAAGAACCTTGAGTTCATTGTTCCCAAGAACTTCAACTTCGCCTATGATGTTGTGGATGCTTGGGCAGAGGTGGCACCAGATAAGATTGCCCTTCTGTGGACAAACGATGAAGGGGCAGAGCGAAAGCTGTCCTTTGACGACCTTAAGCGGATGAGCGACCAAGCCGCTTCCTACCTGGGAAGCCTGGGTATCGAGCGTGGCGACATGGTGATGCTCATCGAGAAGCGTCGCCTCGAGTGGTGGATTACGATGCTTGCCCTGCACAAGCTGGGAGCAGTTCCTATTCCCGCAACACACATGCTCACCAGCCACGACATTGTTTATCGCAACAATGCGGCTTCCGTGAAGGCCATCATTTGCGTGGGCGAGCCTTATGTTCTCGGGGAGGTTCAGAAGGCGATGCCTGAGAGCCCGACTGTTGAGATACTTGTTTCCATCGGTCCCAACGTGCCTGAAGGCTTCCACGACTGGCATAAAGAGATAGACAAAGCTGCGCCTTTCCGTCGTCCTCGCTTCGTTAATACCAATGGTGATACAATGATATTGTACTTCACCTCAGGCACTTCGGGTGAGCCCAAGATGGTGGCGCACGACTTCCTCTACGCTCTTGGTCATCTCACGACTGGTGTCTTCTGGCACAACCTCACGCCCGACAGCATACACTTGACTGTTGCTGATACAGGATGGGGTAAGGCTGTCTGGGGAAAGTTCTACGGACAATGGTTTGCTGGAGCTTGTGTCTTTGTCTTCGACCACGAGAAGTTCACAGCAGAGAAGATACTTCGTCAGATGGAGAAGTACCATATAACAAGCTTCTGTGCACCGCCTACGGTCTATCGTTTCCTTGTTCGAGAGGACTTCAGCCACTATGATCTTTCGGCTCTTCGCTATTGTACTACGGCTGGCGAGGCATTGAATGCTGCCGTGTATAACAAGTTCTTCGAACTGACAGGCATACGTCTGATGGAAGGCTTTGGCCAGACCGAGACGACTCTGACCTTGGGAACCTTCCCCTGGATGCAGCCTAAACCAGGCAGTATGGGCAAGCCCAACGCACAATATGAGATAGCTTTGCTGCGTCCTGACCTAACCCCTTGCGAGGATGGAGAGAAGGGCGAGATAGCGGTTCGCCTGAATGAAGGCCACAAGGCTATTGGCCTTTTCAAGGAATACTATCGCGACAGCAACATCACCTACGAGGCTTGTCACGACGGATATTACTTTACGGGCGACATGGCTTGGCGCGACAAGGACGGCTACTACTGGTTTGAAGGCCGCGCAGACGACGTCATCAAGAGCAGCGGCTACCGCATCGGGCCCTTTGAAGTCGAGAGTGCTTTGATGACACATCCTGCCGTTGTGGAGTGTGCCATTACCGGTGTGCCCGATGATACCAGGGGAATGGTGGTGAAGGCAACTGTCGTGCTTGGCAAGGAATGGAAGGATAAAGCCGGCAAGGCCCTGATAGAAGAGCTGCAGGCACACGTCAAACATGTGACAGCTCCTTATAAATATCCTCGTATCATCGAGTTTGTTGACGAATTACCCAAGACCATCAGCGGCAAGATTCGCCGTGTAGAAATAAGAGAAAAAGATAAAAGATGAGAAGTTTCCTTAATGTAGAAGACCTTGGTGACCTCAAGGAGGCACTCAGGGAAGCAGCTGAAATAAAAGCCGACCGCTATAAGTACGATACACTTGGCAAGAATAAGACCTTGCTCATGGTGTTCTTCAATAACAGCCTTCGCACCCGTCTCAGCACGCAAAAAGCAGCTATGAACCTCGGCATGAACGTTATCGTGCTCGATGTGAATGCCGGTGCGTGGAAACTCGAAACGGAGCGTGGCGTCATCATGGATGGCGACAAGAGCGAGCACCTGTTGGAAGCCATTCCGGTTATGGGATGTTATTGCGATGTTATAGGCATCAGATCCTTTGCAGGACTGACGGACAGAGACTATGATTACGCGGAGACCGTCTATCATCAGTTCGAGAAGTACAGCGGCAAGCCTGTGTTTGCGATGGAGACAGCCACGGTGCATCCCCTGCAAGCTTTTGCCGACCTGATTACCATCAACGAGTATGCTGCGAAACGTGGCAAGCGTCCCAAAGTCGTGCTCACTTGGGCTCCGCATCCCAAGGCGTTACCTCAAGCCGTTCCCAACAGCTTTGCTCAGTGGATGTTGGCAGCCGATGTCGATTTCGTCATTACTCATCCTGAGGGCTATGAGCTTGATCCTGCCTTCACCAAAGGTGCCACCATTGAGTACGACCAGCGCAAAGCTTTCGAAGGAGCCGATTTCATCTACGCCAAGAACTGGAGTTGTCCGGGCGTGACGAACAGGGAAGATTACGGAAAGGTGCTGTTGAAGGATATGAGTTGGACTGTTGATGCGGAGCACATGAGCTGGACCAACGATGCTCACTTCATGCATTGCTTGCCTGTTCGACGTGGTATGATTGTCACAGACGACGTTATCGAGGCCCCCACTTCGCTGGTCATTCCAGAGGCTGCCAACAGGGAAATCTCTGCGACTGTCGTTTTGAAACGCATCTTGCAAAGCAAATAATTCAAAAAAAACATTGCAACCCCTTTGTTTGTAACGATATTAATTGTATCTTTGCATCATAGTTTTTTAATAAAATCGATTATGAAGAATCTTTTCCTTACAATGTTGCTCCTTCTTGCAGCAAACGCTTCATGGGCTGAAACAGCACTTTTCGTTCACCAGAAGTCTGGTGGCGTACTTGAGGTTTCCTTCAGCGAGAAGCCCGTCGTAACCTATAGCGAAGGCTATCTTGTTATTACTGGAGCGAATGGTTCGGTGTCCTATCCTCTCTCTGACATGCAGAAGTTCACTTTTGGCGAAGTGGATGAGAATGTGACTCGCATCGTTGCTCCTGAGAGTGCAGCGCCCCAGCCCACCTTCATTTACAGCATCGATGGCAAGCTCATGCGTACTTACCAGCCTGGTGAGAACCGTGCAACCTCTGCTTCTGTCGAGGGTCTTCCTGCCGGAACCTATGTCGTAAAGAACGGTAAGACGTCCTACAAAGTCCTGAAGAAATAAGTTGGAGCGCCTTCTCGACATAATAAACAGCCGCTACAGCTGTCGCAGTTATCTCGACAAAGCAGTAGAGGAAGAGAAAGTTGCGTACCTCAAGGAGTGTATGCGACTCGCTCCTTCTGCCGTGAACAAGCAGCCTTGGCGATTCCGAATCGTGCGAAGTCAGCAGGGTAGGGCAAAGCTTCAGTCCTGCTACTCACGTTCCTGGTTCAACGAAGCGCTGTTGTACGTGCTTGCGACCCTGCTTCATGACGAGGAATGGGTTAGGGCAGATGGCAAACCTCACGGCAATATTGATGTCGCCATTGCAGTCGAGCATCTTTGTCTGGCAGCCACAGAGCAGGGACTTGGCTCGTGTTGGGTATGTAATTTCGATGTCAAATTGTGCCACGAACTGTTTGAACTGCCTGAAAACGAAGAGCCTGTCGTCATCATTCCCCTTGGGTATCCAGTCTCCGCAGGCACTCCTCCCAAGACACGCAAAACGCCAGAGGAACTCTTCCTCGAAGCATAAAGACGTGTAAGGGGCACTCGAAAGAGCGCCCCTTACACGTTTTATTACCTCATTCATTACATCTCGTCACCTCATTCTCCACGTCTCATCACCCAACATCCCACGTTAACTTTGCCTACGACCCTTGTCATGTGGGGCGATGCGGCAGTTCGAGTGAACCTACAAGCTGTTTTTGACGGCTCGAACCAACTCGGAATCCGTACTGCCGTTCCTGCGAAGCGAGCCATGAATCTCGTGGGCCCCGGTCTCAGAAAGAATGCGACGGGCATTCTCTTGGTTGACCCCAGCACCAGGCATGATGATGAGTCTGCCGCCAGATTGCTCGACAAGTTTCTTAATCAGGGGAATGCCTTGCTCTGCCGAGGGTGCCTGACCAGATGTGAGCAAGCGATGACAACCCAAGGAAACGATCTGCTCCAGAGCCTCTGTGGGCTGCGAACAGACATCGAAAGCACGGTGAAAAGTGATGCTCAAGCCTGTCGCTTCGCTCACAAGACGACGGCTTGTCTCCTCGTCTATGCTGCCGTCGGACTTCAAAGCCCCAATCACAACACCATTCGCGCCAAGTCGTTTGGCCAGACGAATCTCCTTCAGCATGGTCTCGACCTCAGCCTCGTCGTACACGAAGTCACCCTCCCTGGGGCGAATCAGCACTTGAACCGGGATGCCCAGACCTATTGCCTCAGCTATCATCTCAGCCGATGGTGTCAGACCATCCACTTCGAGAGCCTGGCAAAGCTCAATGCGATCTGCTCCTCCCTCTTTGGCTGCAAGGACACTCTGCATGTCGCCGCAGCAAACTTCCAACTTTATCTGTTCCATAATGGCGTTTCGTCTGGTTTTGTTTAGGTTTCTAAGTTACCAAATATAATAAAAGAAAGAGAGTGGCTTCACAGCTACTCTCTTCCAATTGGTATTAGCTTTGTTTAAGGTAAAAAGATTGTTTTCAGGATAACAGTTGCAAAGGTAAAGCATTTTTATGCATGTTGCAACTGTTTTTGTTATGTTCTTTAACATGTTTCGGTATAAATAGGAACTTTTGTACAACACTTATAACATTTTGATATGGTATTGAGCGATTGCTTCGATGGGACGACGCATGATTCGACCCATTTGCCTGCCTTCGCTAACAATGGCTTCTGTCAGCTCTGCTTTGAACTGATAAGCGATGCCTCCCACGCAGTTTATCGGCATTTCTTTGTGCCCATAGACGGCAATGTTCCTGTTGATGAACAGGCGGAAAGCCTCGACGAGCATGTCGTGAATGGCAGGATTGGCGCGGTTCTCGACGATGAAAGGAACCAGCGAAGCAAGGAAGGCATTGGCGGCAGGCTTGCGGTAAACGCGCTCAATGATGTCCGAAAGCGACAGATTGAACTTATTGCAAAACTTCTCCTTGAGTGTTTCGGGAAGTTTTCCTTTGAAGAGTCCGTTCAGCAACATCTTGCCAAGATAGGAGCCGCTGCCTTCATCGCCAAGAATGTAACCGAGTGGCGACGTATGCTTCACAATGTTTTTCCCATCGTAGAGACAGCTGTTGGAGCCCGTTCCGAGAATGCAGGCTATGCCAGGTTCGTGCCCGCAAACGGCTCTGGCGGCACCCAGCAAGTCGCTCTCCACCTCGATGTGGCAATCGGGGAAAAGTTCCTCGAGGGCACTCTTAACACTCTGGCTGAACGGTTCTATGCAGCCGGCACCATAGAAATAAACAGCCTGCAGACCCTCAGATTGCGGCAGCTGAGTCAATAAATCGTGGTATAATACATTATATATATTATCGCGCGCGTCGCGCGCGGGATTGATACCATCGGTGTGCAACTCGGTTTGTGAGCCGTCGGAACTGACGTGGAGCCAGTCCGTCTTAGTGGAACCGCTGTCGGCTATAAGGAGAACTTTGTTCATGCTAAAGGTAACCCCCGCCTCCCTTTCAGGGAAAGCGGGGGCTTTTGTTGTGTTGCTAAAAGGCGTCAATTACTGAGCGGGAGCCTCTGCAGGAGTTTCAGCAGGAGCTTCTGTTGCTGCGGGCTGCTCCATAGCGGGCACGTTGCCAGGATTTGTGGCTGCCTGCTCAATGGCTTGCTGCTGCATAACAGACTCGTTGTGACCAGCACCGGGCAGGAAAGCTACACTGATGACGCTGAGGAAAATCATTGCACCAGCGAGGAACCAGGTTGCCTTCTCGATAAAGTTTGTTGTCTTGGGAGCGCCAAGAATCTGGTTGTTGTTGGAGTAGTCAGCAGCCAAACCGCCGCCTTTTGATTCCTGAATCAGTACGATGAGGCACATAAGAATGGATGCCAGCACAATCAGGATTACGATAGATGTGTACATGTTTTGTGTGTTTGTTATGTTGTTATTTGTGTTTATTATTGATGATCAGTTTCTCTAAAAACCGAATTTGGTCTGCAAAGTAACGATTTTTTTTTGGATATTTCAAGGAAAGTTGCCTGATAATTTTCACTGCGTTCTCATATTTGCCTTGTTTAATGTAAATTCCGGCCATTATTTCAGTCAGAATTTCATTATTTTCGTCATTTTCGTAAACATTGCTGTTGTCGCTTTGACTCTCGTTTTGTTCATCTTCGAGGTTGTCGTCAAGCACAATCCTTCCGTGTTCATTCTCCAGAAAGTCCTCGACAACTCCACCACCATTCATTGGCAAAGCTTCCTGCCTTTGAGTGCCTTGCCTGCTTTCTTGCTGTAGGAGATAGCCAATATAATCCTGTGCCGCATCGATTGGATGGCTGACGGGCGAGACGGGAGTCTGTGCCTCGAGGAAGTTGTCGATGAGGCTAACAGTGCGAGATTCAGGGCCGTCCGTTGTCTCTTCATAGCGTTTGCGCTCTTCTGCTTGCGTGTAATGAGGCTCTTCCGTTAAGCGGAAAATGGCTTCTCGATTTGGCACAAGGATTGCTGTGCGACGCAAAGTTTCATCGTAAGCAGGGTCGTGCTTCTTGTAGAGTGCTTGCAGGAGCAGGATTCGGGCGATGTGGAAGTAGGGATGCTCCTGCGTAAGCGCTTGCAACTGCGCTATTGCATCATCGTCGATGGTATCGGGTCGTCGGATATAATCTATGATGTGTCGTTGCATGTCGTGTGTTGATGTTTACCAGTTGGCTACTGTGGCATTGAAGATTTGGTCGACGATGTCCTTCGTCATCTGCGTGACGAGTTCTTCCTGAACTGCATTAAGTTGCTGAGAAGCGTCGAATTCTGAGGTCGCGGTGAACTGCCTTTCGAAGTCGTCGGTGTGTTTCTTGTTGTTGACAAAGCGGACGTTGACGGTCATCTTGAGTTGCACCTGACTACTGTAGCCTTCGCTCGAGATGCTTTTATTAAACTGGTCGAAGGCAATAATCTCGCCTGCGAGTTGGAGGTCGCCGTTCTTCTTGACCTGCCTCAACTTTGTCTGATTCAGATATACTTCTGTTATCCTGTTCTGGAAGATGCTCTGCATCGGTGCCCAAACATAGGCGCTTCGGATGGGGAAGTTGTCTATCTGGATGGTTTTGGTTGTGGTATAGTCGATGCTTGCCCCGTTGAAGCGATAGCTGACGGTGCAGGCTGTGACGAGCAGGGCGAGCAGAAGCAATAGGAGAGGTCGCCTTCTATTCATCGATTCCATAGGCTTTAATCTTTCTGTAAAGTGTTCTCTCACTGATGCCAAGCTCTTCTGCAGCGAGTTTGCGCTTGTAGTGATTGCGTTGGAGGGCAAGCAAGATGTTGCGTTTCTCCATGTCTCCGATGTTGAGTGTGTCGTCGTCGACAATCTCTTCGGCAGTTGAAATGTCCAACTCTTCCGGTTGTGTGTGTTGAACCTTCTTCTGTTGGGAGACTGGAACGGGCAATGTGGTGCTGGCCGGAGCCTCGTGCCAATTGTGTCCTTGCAGCTTCTCTTTGAGCTCTTGCACTTCCGAACGGAGTTCGAAGACGGCATGAGCCAGTATCTTTATCTCTTGTTCGTAGTCGTGCTGGCCGCCTGAAGTGCTTCCTCCGACAGTGGCGATGCCTGTATCATCATCGGAGTTTGGCGTGATGCCAAGCTTTGCAAGCATCTCTGGCGTTACGCTTCTGCTCTCGGAAAGGATGCTGAGCTGCTCCGTTATGTTGCGCAGCTGACGGATGTTGCCTGGCCATTTGTAGGAATTCACCACAGTTTCTGCCTCTGGTGTAAGTCGTATGGGCTCAGGGATATTGTAGCGGCTGGCAGTATCGAGCGCGAACTTCTTGAAGAGAAGCACAGCGTCGCCTTGTCGTTTGCGCAGGGGAGGAATCTGAATGTTGATGGTGGAGAGGCGATAATAGAGGTCCTCGCGGAACCGTCCTTGCTTGATGGCTGTGGGGATATCCACGTTTGTGGCAGCCACGATGCGTACATTTGTCTTGCGAGGAGTACTGCTGCCGACCCTCAGATACTCGCCTGTTTCCAGGACTCGAAGCAGTCGGGCTTGTGTGCTCAAAGGCAGTTCGCCCACTTCATCAAGGAAGAGTGTGCCTCCGTCGACAGCTCCGAAGAAGCCTTCGTGCTCGCCTATGGCGCTGGTGAACGCGCCTTTCTCGTGTCCGAAGAGTTCGCTGTCGATGGTTCCTTCTGGTATGGCGCCGCAGTTTATTGCGATGTATGTCTTGCCTCGACGTTGGCTGTGGTCGTGGATGATGCGTGGAATGACTTCCTTACCCACGCCGCTCTCGCCCTGTATGAGTACCGAGAGGTCTGTAGGAGCAACGAGAACTGCTGTGGCAAGGGCTTCGCGAAGGGCTTCGTTGCGTCCCACAATGCCGTAGCGGTTCATCAGGGATTGCATATCTGAACTTGTGCTCATGATGCTTTTTCTGTGTTGTCGTTGTTGATAGCCTGAGGTGCGTCGTCCTTCTTCCTGTCTTCGCGTTTGTCGCGGAACAGCTTGGGCAAGGGGTTTTGACGAGCCTCGTCGTAGAAGGCTCTGTTGCGGACGATGTCGATGGCTGTGTAGATGGGCTTTGTCAGGGCAGACACATCAGCCACTCCCTCCTCCGTCTCTTCCTTCTGAGTCGTGTTGTAAGATGCAGTTATGACAGTCTCCATGCCTGCGAAGAAGCGAGCCAGAGCATTGCCAGACAGGCTTGTCGGGAGCGTACTGCCTTCTGGAATGATGATGCCGTCGAAGTGGCAGGCGTTGTTCTCGCTGAGAATCTGTTCGGAGGTGTAGGGTCCGTAGGTGTTGATGCCTTGCTCTGTTGTGACTTGCGAAGCGAGGTCTGGGTTCTGCATGGCAGTCTCCTGGACGATTGCGATGCGAGGCAGTTGCTGGTCGAAGTCGCGTTCCAGGATGTCGCGGAACTTGATGATGTCCTCTGCCGTTGGCTCCTTCGAGAGCGGCATGAGGTTGGCCTTCTCCGTTACGATAATCTCGACGGACTGTGCAGGACGTTTCGCGGGCTCGTTTGACGCGTAGAGCACCAAGGCATCGGCATTCTCTTCGTTGAGTTCGCGATAGGCTGCCTCCTCATTGAAAAAGGCTGGCGAGCATAGTTCGAGCATTGCGGGGTCGTCGCAAACTTGGCGAATGGGGTCGTTGCTTGTGCCGTCTTCGCCAATCAGAGCGATGGCTATCTTGAGTTTATCCATATATGTTGCTTATTTTATCGAGGTCTGTTGCTTAGGTTATGCAGTTAAGTTGATTGATTCATCATGTAGAATCAATTGCATATACATGTACGTGCAATTGCAACTACATGTATATGCAATGAATTTGGCGTGCTTAGTTTTTTGTTCCTCCCTTTGAAGTTGATTCGGATGGCGTTTGAGCTTTCTCTTCTTCCAGTCCTGTGTCGATGAACGAGTACTGTTCCTGCGGGAGCTGCAGCGTGTAGAGCGAGCCCTCGAGACGGCGGATGAGGCCGCGCTTCATCTTCTCCGGAGCATAAACAAAGCCTTCGACTACTACGACGCGGTTCGTCTCGATGTCCACACGAGAGTGGCTCACGAAGGGGCCTCCCATGCAATCATTCTCCATGTACCAGAGTCCGCGCATCTCCATAGCGAAGCTGTTGTGCACGTTGACTGCCTTGACGATGGTGCAGAGCGAGTCTGTCTTCATGTACATGCCTGGCTTTTCGCCCGGGAGGTTCACTTTCATCACGGAGTCTCGCTTGGCCGTCATGTACGCTTTGTTGAAGGTTTCGGGGCCTTCATACGGGTAGCTGTACATCACGATATTCTCCATGCCTGTTGCCGTATTGTTGCTCGTCCAGAAGAACTGCTCGCCTTTCTTGTAGCTGGTCAGTTCCTTTGGAGCATGGAAGCGGCAGGTAAAGATTTGCCAGGCAAGGTCGTAGGTGACTTTCGAGTACTTGTTCTCGAGTTCTTTGATGAGTCGATTCATCTCAGAACGCGTCAGGAAGTCGATCACTTCCTGTTTGTGGTCGATGCAGAACTGCTGGAAGTCCTCCAGGCTTGGGCTGTTGATGGTGAGCACAATCTGGTCCATCGCGAACTTGTTACGCATGAAGCGCATGCCTGTTCGCGAGTATTGTGTCTTATCTATGTTGACCTGAATGATGTTACGGAATATGGTGAAGTTGGCGCTGAAGTCTTTCGGTTCGATCTGTGTGATGTGGAACGAGCGCTCACTTTGCGGCAAGCAAGGCACATCGGTGTCAAGGATGTCAAACAAGGCGCGACCTGCAGGCGCCTCCCAAGTCTTGTTGTCGAGCACGACAAGCACTTCGTAAGGACGACCGCTGGCTTGCGGGAAGAATTGTTCCTTCGTGCAGCTTGCCAAGAGAAGCAAGCCCAATATTAATGATAAAGCAAGTTTGTATTTCATAATGTCTGTCGTTATGTTGGTAACTAATCATTTTAATTCATCACGCTTCGCTCTTCACTTTGCTGTGCAACAAGCCGCAAGCCGCATAGATGTCTTGCCCGCGACTGGCACGAATAGTGGTTGTAACGCCATGCTTGGTCAGGTAGTCTCGCAACCAAACCATCTTTTCCTCGGACGCGCCCTTGTATGGCGTGTCAGGTATCTCGTGGAAGCGAATCAGGTTTACGCGGCATTCTATTGGCGCAAGCAGTCGAACCAACTCTCTTGCATGCCTTTCCGAGTCGTTGAGACCTCCGAAGACGATGTACTCGAAGCTGAGTCTGCGCTGATGGCTCCAGTCTTGCTTGCCAAGCAGAGCCAGCAGTTCTGCTAAGCCGTAAGCCTTCTCGGCAGGCATCATCTGGAGCCTCTCTTCTGGGAAAGGATTGTGGAGGCTGATTGCGAGGTGGCAGTCGCTCTCTTTGAGGAAGCGTTCCACGCCCTTCCTGACGCCGACTGTAGAGACCGTGATGCGCTTCGGACTCCAAGCCCAGCCGTTCGTGTCTGTGAGTAACTGAGTGGCTTTCAGTACAGCATCGAGGTTGTCCATCGGTTCTCCTTGCCCCATGAAGACGATGTTTGTCAACAGTTCGCTGCCTGGCACGGAATAGACTTGGTTCAGGATGTCTGTGGCTGTGAGGTTGCCTCCGAAGCCTTGCCGGCCAGTCATGCAGAAGCGGCAGCCCATGCGACAGCCAGCTTGACTGCTGACACAAAGCGTTGCCCTGTCTCCATCGGGAATGAAGACGCACTCAACCTTCTGTCCGTTCTCCGTTGGGAAGAGATACTTCGCAGTCCCGTCGATGCTTTGCTGGATATCGCAAGGCGGCACGCAACCTATCTCGTATCGCTCTGCAAGAGCCGTCCTTCCTTTGAGCGAAAGGTTGGTCATCTCGTTGATGCTCCTGATGTGCTTGCCGTATATCCACTCCGCCATTTGTTTAGCTGCGAAGGCAGGCAGTCCCACCTCTGTGGCGACAGCCTTAAGTTCGTCGAGTGTCAAACCAAGCAGCTTTTTCTTTTCCATTAGGCGCATATTACGCCACAAAGTTACATTATATTATGTAATATGTGGGCACATAAAGGGAAAAAGTTGTCTTTTTTCACTTCTTTTGCATGAAAAGAGCGAGAGTTTAGGAAACTTTTACTATCTTTGCGCAGTAAATGTACTAAAACTAATAGAAACCATGAACATCAAACAATTCTCTGCCGTTCTTTTTGCGGCAATTCTTTTCAGTGTTAATTCTATCGCGCAGAGTCTCAGCCCCAGCACCAAATATCATTGGGACAAGGGAACTCTCATTGTTGATACACCTGCTCGTCCTGCAGGACAGCAGAATGTTCTCGGACTTACGGCTCCCAAGATGGCAACAGTCCGTGTTGGCTTTGTCGGTCTGGGCATGCGTGGACCTGGAGCTGTAGCTCGTTTCACTCACATTCCAGGCACTCAGATTGTTGCCCTTTGTGATTATGAAGAGGCTCGTGCTGAAGCTTGTCAGAAGTATCTTCGTGAGGCTGGACTTCCGCCAGCAGACATCTATAGTGGCGAGAAAGGCTACGAGGAGCTTTGCAAGCGTCCCGATATCGACCTCGTGTATGTGGCCACCGACTGGGATCACCATTTCCCCGTTGCCAAGTGCGCCCTTTTGAATGGCAAGCACACGGCTATCGAGGTGCCTTCTGCCATGAACCTTGAGCAATGCTGGGAACTTATCGACCTCTCGGAGAAGACGCGCCTCCACTGCATGATACTGGAGAACTGCTGCTACGACTGGTATGAACTCAACACGCTCAACATGGCGCAGAACGGCGTCTTCGGAGAAGTGCTGCGTGGCGAGGGTGCTTACATTCACAACCTCGACGACTTCTGGGCCTATTACTGGAAGAATCCTGATGGCAGCGACATACAGAATCTGCACTGGCGACTGAAGTATAATAAGGAGAATCGTGGTGATGTCTATGCCACTCACGGCCTTGGTCCCGTTGCCCTCGCTATGGATATCCATCGTGGCGACCGTTTCACGACGTTGGTTGCAATGGACACCAAGAGCTCGCATGGCAAGGAGTTGGTGGAGAAGACCACAGGCCGTCCCTGTGCTGAGTTCCGCAATGGTGACCAAACCACAACATTGATGCGTACGGCAAATGGCAAGGTTGTTGAGATTCAGCACAATGTCATGAACCCGCAGCCATACAACCGTCTTTACAAACTGACCGGTACAAAGGGCTATGCTACCAAGTATCCCGAGCAGCACTATGCTCTCGACAAGAGCCAGCTTTCTGCCAGCGGCGTTGCTCCTAAAGTGGATGACCTCAGCAGTCACGGCTTCTTGCCAGCAAGCGAACAGCAGGCACTTGTGGCTAAGTACACGCATCCCATCATCAAGAAGTACGGCGAGATGGCTCAAAAGGTTGGCGGTCACGGCGGTATGGACTTCTTCATGGACGCACGTCTCGTCTATTGCCTGCAGAACGGCCTGCCTCTCGACATGGATGTTTACGACCTTGCCGAGTGGTGCTGCCTTGCAGAGCTGGGAGCGCTTTCGATGGACAACAACAGCTGCTCCGTTGCCTTCCCCGACTTTACCCGTGGTTATTGGGACGTGATGCCAGGCTTCCAGTTTGCTTGGGCAAAGGCTGAGGACGAAGCAGCCGCTCAGGCCGCAGCTGAAGCCAGCACTCAAGCCCAGAAGGATCGTTGTGCTAAAGAGAAACTTTGGGAGAAATACGACAAGGCAAAAGAAACGGCTGCAAAGAAAGCTAAAAAGTGACGAAACAAGACCTGCGTCGCTTCATCAGGGCGCAGAAAAAGGAACACGCCGCTGCCCAGTTAGCAGCGATGTCGGAAGAGATAACGAACAGAGTGTTTGCTTCTGCTTGGTGGCAGGAGGCAAGCACTCTGCTACTTTATTACCCATTAAGCGATGAAGTCGATGTGCGCTCGTTGATAAGTGAAGCCTTCGAGGAAGGCAAGCGTGTTCTTTTGCCCGTTGTGAAGGGCGAAGAGCTGGAGCTGCATCTTTATGAAGGAGAGTCTTCCTTGAGGAAGGGTGCATTTGGTATTATGGAACCTCAGGGGCCTTTGTTTGCCCCAGAGCATTACGACGAGATAGAACTCGCCATCATTCCAGGTATGGCGTTCGATGGGGCAGGGCACCGGTTGGGGCGTGGCAAAGGTTTCTACGACCGCTTGCTGCCTAAACTGGAGTCGGCAAAGCTCGTGGGCGTCTGCTGGCCTTTCCAACTCCTTGACGAAGTGCCTGCTGAACCTCATGATATTCCAGTTGAGGAAGTGATTTCCTGAGAAATCATCAAACTGCTGATTCGTACCTTTCTCTTCATCAGCGTGTTTGATGAAGTGCGAAATTTCTTTACAAAAAACCTAACGAAAAACGGGGCGTTAGGTGATGCGACGTGTTGAAGATTTAAACGCGACACGTCGAATTGATCAACGCGACACGTCGAAATTGAATTTCCCCTGTGTGAAGTTGATAGACCCGACGCGTCGATTTTACCAAGCAAATGTGCTGTTATTGTCATTTTGGTGCATAATACTTGTACTTTCTTTGCTTGTGTTCCTTGGATGAGTCCTCTGAAACCGCCTTCTGTAAAGAGAAACGCGATTTAAGCCCTTATTTTGCCTTTGGGGTAGAAAAGTGCCACAACATCAAAAATAAGTCGTTAGAAGCGAGGTGTCGGAAATAATCTTGACATTTTGCCGAATGATAACATAGGCGATATCACTAAATGTGTCGCTGCTCTTCTTTAATAAAGATAAAGAAAAAAAAACTCAAATAGTTTTGGCTGTTTGCCTGCTTATTTGTAACTTTGCAATAGAAATGAGACTATTTGTTCAGTATTAACCTAAACTTTTTGCATTATGAACGAAGAATTCAAGAACGGAATGGTTATCGACGAGACGATGAAGGCTGACCTGCTGAGCTCAGCAAAGTGGGCGAAGTTCCTCCTCATCCTGGGAACTATCGCAATGGTGATTTATTTTATCATGGGCATCGTGGTTACTATTGCCCCGTTCGTATTGCCTCCCACTCCAATGCTTGGCGGAGGAATCATCGTTGGCCCAATCTATGTGATTGTGTCTCTCATTGCAATCTATCCCCTCGCAAAGGGATTCCAGTTTGCCAATGGCGTGAAGGCTGCATGCAAGACCGGCAGTGATGCTGAGCTAGCTCGTGGCTTTGCAGGAATGCATGCTTACCTGAGGTTCAGTGGTATCCTTACCATCATTTGCCTGGTTGTCGTCGTAATCGCTCTAATTGCTGCTCTTGTTCTGGGTTGCTCGATGGGCAACTGTCCTGCTGCTTGAGCTACTTACTTCATTTTCTCCAATAGCTTCTCTAAGAGGCGTGGAAGGGCATAGCGGTCGAGGGACTTCTCTTCGACCCATTGCCCTTTTGCATTTCTATCGGCTGAGGGTAAAGTGAGGCAGTAGAAGTCGGCGTGCAAGCGTTGATGAGTAAGTTGATGGCGAACGTCTTGAGCAATGAGCTCAACCTTAACCTTAACATCAACCTTAACGAGTGATGAGTGGATAAACTCATCCACTTGTTTACTCGTCAACTTCTTGTCTGATTCTATCATAGGGAACTCGAAGAGCCCTTGCCAGATGTCGCCACTGCCTCTGCGATGCAGTAAGGTCAGGCCCTCTTGTGTGCGCGTATATATATAAGTAAGGTAGCGGTCGCGGACACTCGTACGTTTGGACTTGACAGGCAGTTTGTCCACTTGGTGCGTGCTCAATGCCTCACAAGTCTCGGCAAGCGGACAAGTCTCGCAAAGTGGTGTGGCAGGCTTACATTGCAGGGCTCCGAAGTCCATGATGGCTTGGTTATAAAGGGCTGGGTGCAGCCTGTCGAACAACTCGTCGGCAAGGGCGCGAAGGAGTTTCTTACCTTGCGTAGAGTCGATAGGCTCTGCTATGCCGAAGTGGCGAGCCAGAACGCGTTGCACGTTGCCGTCGAGTACAGCATAAGGTTCGCCGAAAGCCAGACTCATGATGGCTGCTGCGGTGTAGTCGCCAACGCCTGGCAAAGCCCTCACAAAGTTGTAATCCTTGGGGAAGCAGCCAGCCTCGGCAATCTTTTGAGCTGCCTTGTGGAGGTTCCGAGCCCTGCTGTAGTAACCCAGTCCTTGCCATAGCCTGAGCACCTCTTCCTCGCTTGCCTTAGCAAGACTTGCAGCCGTTGGGAACCGCTCGGCAAAGCGCAGGTAGTAACTCGTCCCTTGAACAATCTGCGTCTGCTGCAGTATGAACTCCGATAGCATGATGAGGTATGGGTCGTTCGTCTGCCTCCAAGGCAAATCGCGCCCAAACTCCTTATACCATGCTTCAAGTTGAGTGCTAAATGATGAAATCATGATGCAAAAGTACTGCTTTTTCGGCATGATTCACACCAAACATCAACTTTTTTTCAATAAAATGGCGTAAAACCTTTTACCTTTCGGAAAATAATTGTACCTTTGCAGTCCGAAATTATATAATACACATAATAGTAATAACAATAAACACCTAAAATTATGCCAAACGGAAAGAAGCATAAGAGGCACAAGATGTCTACGCACAAGCGTAAGAAGAGACTGAGAAAGAACAGACATAAGAGCAAGTAAAGTACTTCTCAGACCAAAAAGGTGGCAGGACAAAGCTCTGTCACTTTTTTTGTAATTGAATCAGATGGACGTAACAAGCGAACTTTATATCGACGTACAGCCGAAGAAGATCTCCATCGCGTTGACCGAGGACAAGCGACTGGCAGAGTATCAGGAGGAAGAGCAAAGTGTCTCTTACTCCGTGGGCAACGTGTACTTGGCGAAAGTCAAGAAGCTCATGCCCGGACTGAATGCCTGCTTCGTTAATGTAGGTCACGAGCGTGATGCCTTCTTGCATTACCTCGACCTTGGATTGCAGTTCGCTTCCTACGCCAAGTACCTCAAGCAGGTACAGAGCGACCGCAAGAACCTCTACTCCTTCGAGAAGGCATCCATTCTGCCCGACTTGCCAAAGGACGGCAGCGTGCAGACTTCTCTGCAACAGGGGCAAGAGATACTTGTGCAAATCATCAAGGAACCCATCAGCACGAAAGGGCCGCGACTGACTTGCGACCTCTCCTTCCCTGGTCGTTTCCTTGTCTTTACTCCTTTCGGCGACAAGGTTTCCGTCTCCACGAAAATCAAGAGCAGCGCCGAGAGGGCACGCCTAAAGCAGGTCATCGAAAGCATCAAGCCTAAGAACTGCGGCATCATCGTTCGTACTGTGGCTGAAGGAAAGCGCACAAGTGAACTGGATGCCGAAATGAAGGTCCTTGTTGCCCGTTGGGAAGGCATTCTTCGCAAGGTACAACAGGCCAAGGAGTTGCCTACGCTTGTCTATGAGGAAACGAGTCGAACAGTAGGCATGCTTCGCGACCTTTTCAACCCAAGCTACGAGAATATCTACGTCAACAATGCCGATGTCTATAAGGAAGTGCACGACTACGTCAGCCTTATTGCTCCAGAACGGGCAAACGTGGTGAAGCTCTATAAAGGCAGTCTGCCCATCTTCGACAACTTCGACATCACTCGTCAGATTAAGTCCGGTTTCGGCAAGACAGTTTCGTACAAGCATGGAGCCTACCTCATCATTGAGCACACGGAAGCCCTTCATGTTGTGGATGTCAATAGTGGCAACCGTACTCGCAATTCCGAGAATCAGGAGGCAAATGCCCTCGAGGTCAATCTCGGTGCGGCAGAGGAACTGGCTCGGCAGCTTAGGTTGCGCGACATGGGCGGCATCATCGTTGTGGACTTCATTGATATGAAGTTGGCTGAGGACCGTCAGAAACTTTACGAGCACATGTGCGAGTTGATGAAACGCGACCGAGCCCGCCACAACATCTTGCCCCTCAGTAAGTTCTGCCTGATGCAAATCACTCGTCAAAGGGTGCGTCCCGTCATGGATGTGGCAGTCGAGGAGGCTTGTCCCACATGTCAGGGAACGGGGCAGATCAAGAGCAGTTTCCTCTTCCACAAGGTCTTGGAGGGCAAGATAAAGTTCCTCTATTACAGACTTGGCATGAAGCGTTTCACCCTTCATGTGCATCCTTATGTCGCTGCCTACTTGAACGAGGGCATCTCCAGCCTGCGTCGTAAGTGGCAACTCAGATATGGTTGGGGTGTCAAGGTCATTCCAAGTCAGAAACTTGCCTTCCTCCAGTATGAGTTCTACGACAAGGACGGGCAGGAAATTGACGTGAAGGAAGAAATCGAAATACGATGAAAAGGACCATTCTTTACCTGTTTGTTGCGCTTTTGGGGATAGTTTCATCTTCCTCTTTGCAAGCGAAAAAGGTGCGAACTCTGCACCTTACATCTTATAATATACAGCATGGAGCAGGTCTCGACGGTAAGATTGACCACGCGAGACAAGCTCAAATCTTGCGTAAAGCACATGCCGATGTTGCTGCCATTCAAGAGGTTGACAGCGTGACAAAGCGCAATGGAGGCCTCTATTCTCTTGAGGAGATAGGCCGCAAGGCAAAGATGGTCAGTACTTTTGCCCCTGCTATCAACTTCCAGGGAGGCAAGTACGGCATCGGCATCCTCAGCAAGAAGCAGCCGATAAGTGTTCATCGCATTCCTCTGCCAGGCAGAGAAGAACCACGAATGCTCTTGGTGGCTGAGTTCAAGCACTATGTTGTGGCTTGCACGCACCTCAGCCTGACCGACGAGGACCGCATGTCGAGCATACCTCTTATTGTGGAAGAGGCACAAAGATGGACGAAGCCTTTCATCTTGATGGGCGACCTGAACGACGAACCTGGATCGCCTTTCTACAAGGAGATGCAGAAGCACTTCCTCTTCATGAATCCGTCTTATGACAAGACCTTCCCAGCTGATGAGCCGAACATTTGCATCGACCATGTGGCCATGTTCCTGCCCACCATTACTCCAGAGTATACCCTTTCCTTCTACAACACTTGGGTAGGCAAGGAAGACTACTCAGACCATCGTCCTTTGCATGCGAAGCTTGGTCTTTGGAAATGAACACTAATTGCACACTCCATTTCTTGCAGAGTGTCGCGGATTTTTCATACCTTTGTGGCGTCAAACCAATAAATGTGTTGTTATGAATAATCTGATTCTTGATGCTTGGCCCGTTTGGGGAATGGTGATTGCCATCATGTCTGTCGTGTATCTGCTTTGGCCGTCGAAACTAATGAAAAAGAGTGAATATGCGACGTACTTCCTTTGTTCCTTCAGTATTTATTGGCTGCTGATGTTGCTCCTGCATATTTATTTAGGAGGCTTCCATCACAAGACTCCTTTGACGGGCACAATGTTTCTGGTCTGTTTCATTCCTTGGATGACCGTCACACACCTGTTTTGGCCTTTCAAAGAGACCAAGCGGAATCCGCAGTTCACCTTCTTTTCTGTGGCATTCACAAGCATTTCTATACTTCTTCTGGCTGTGGTATGGATACTTGTGCAGTTCAGCAATATGTGAAGAGGCTGCTTCTTGCAGTCTTTCTTTGTTGTTGTGCAGGCTGCTACGCTGAGGTCTCATTTGCGGCGGACAACAGTAGGGAAACCTATGTTCCGACTTCCGTCTCCCAACTTTTACAGAAGCAAGAGGATAACTTCAGGGCATCTCAGCGCCGCGCTAATCGCTTTGTCGCAACAATCGTAGCCGTCCTAATTGCCCTCTTGCTCGTGTCGTTGGCATTCATTCTCCGTCTTGTTTTGCGTCAGAAGGATAACGAACTCGACCAACAAAAGCAAGTGCTTTTCCACAAAAAGAGTGCTCGTGGAATTTCCGTCTCGCCCGAAACGATAGCTTTACAGAGGCGATGTGCGGCTTTGGAAGCACCTTCGGAAGACGAATGGCAACGCTTCCAGACGATGATAGACAGCCATTGCGATGACTTTGCCCAGCATCTCTCGTCCGTCTATAAACTCAGCCAGCAGGAACTCCGCGTCTGTCTCCTCATTAAAGCACGTTTCAAGCCCTCCGAAATCGCCATCCTGACGGTACATAGCAAGGAGGCAATCACCTCCACCCGTCGCCGTTTGTATAAGAAGATGACTGGCAAAGACGGAACGCCTGAAATGCTGGACGAACTCATACTCCACGCTTAGCTCCAAAACGTCACGTGTGTCATTCGCAAACGTCACGTTAGTAAATTGCAAACGTCACACTAGTCATTTTGATTCGCGACTATAGACAGGAAAAGTTCATGGATTCGAGTGTCGTCAGTTAGCTCTGGGTGGAAGGCTGTGACGAGCATGTTTCCCTGTTGGGCTGCAACGGCTTTGCCATCCACTCGGGCAAGAATTTCAACCTCCGGTCCTGCTTCCTCGATATAAGGAGCGCGGATAAAGGTCATTGGGACATATCCAATGCCTGCAAACTCCTCTTCTGTATTGAAACTTCCCAACTGCCTGCCGTAGGCGTTTCGGCGAGCCTTGATGTCCATCACGCCCAAGTGATTTCGGTCGAGCATAATGAGGCCAGCACAAGTACCAAATACGGGAAGTTCGTCAAGAATTGCCTGTCGGAGCGGCTCGAACAAACCTTCGTCCTTCATAATCCGCATCATCGAAGTGCTTTCGCCACCAGGAATAATGAGACCAGAAGCGTCTTCCCAATGCTCTCTTATTAGTATTGTTTCTATCCCAAGGCGATGGAGCATATGCTCATGCTCGGCAAATGCTCCTTGTAAGGCTAATATGGCAATCTTCATTTTCCGCGTTCTGCCATCAGCAGCTGAATCTCGCTTTCGTTGATGCCCACCATTGCTTCGCCGAGGTCTTCGCTGAGTGAAGCCAAGACGGCTGGATTGTTGTAGTTCGTGACGGCCTTCACAATGGCTTGTGCTCGTTTTTCAGGATTGCCGCTCTTGAAGATGCCGCTGCCCACGAAGACGCCTTCCGCGCCAAGTTGCATCATCAAAGCAGCATCGGCTGGCGTTGCCACACCGCCGGCTGCGAAGTTAACGACGGGCAGTTTGCCGTTCTCATGAACGTATTGCACGAGGTCGAAAGGTACTCTCAGTTGCTTGGCTGCCTCGTAGAGTTCATCGTCGTTCAGCGAGACGAGTCTCCTGATTTCACTTTGCATCAAGCGCATGTGACGGACGGCCTGAATGATGTCACCCGTGCCGGGTTCGCCCTTGGTGCGTATCATCGTGGCGCCCTCGTTGATGCGTCTCAGCGCTTCGCCCAAGTCCTTTGCTCCGCAGACGAACGGCACGCGGAACTTCCGTTTGTCGATGTGATAGACATCATCTGCGGGAGAGAGCACCTCGCTCTCGTCGATGTAGTCAATCTCGATGGCTTCGAGTATCTGTGCCTCTGCAAAATGACCGATGCGGCACTTCGCCATTACTGGAATCGTTACAGCCTTCTGTATGCCTTTTATCATCTTCGGGTCACTCATTCGGCTCACGCCCCCAGCAGCCCTGATGTCAGCGGGAATGCGTTCCAATGCCATTACTGCGCAAGCCCCAGCATTTTCGGCGATACGAGCTTGTTCTGGGGTTGTTACGTCCATAATCACGCCGCCCTTCAGCATCTGTGCCAACTGACGGTTAAGAGTAGTTCTGTCTTCCATTTCGTTTCTCCATTCTGATAAAACCACTGCAAAGGTAAGGCAAGAAAAAGGAACGGACAATCATCCGTTCCCATTTGGTAAAAAGAAACTCCGAGATTGGAATAAGATAGTCCTAAAACTATGCGCGGATATATCCCAAGCGTAACGTGTGGCGATTGCGAACTTAGTGTGTCAAATCGGTCAACTTCACACGTGTAATTTACAATTATCCCCTGTCGTATTGACTGCTAGAATGGCATTTTGCAGCCAATCCCCTTCCATTTGAGGATATTTTTTTGAAATCTCGAAAGCTGAAATTCATGCCAAACATAGGGGAGAGACATCAAAATGAGGGATTTCTTCATGTTTCCAGAGGCTTTTTGAGCAGAAAAAAGATACATTTTTCGCCTTTATAGAGGTCACATGTCTTGGTGCAGAGTTTTGTGGATGCGGTAAGTGATTGATATTCTGCTTTTTAGGGGAAACGTGGATTGACTAGCGTTTCAGTTTCAGTTGTTTCAATTGTTTTTTGAAGTGTGTGTTTTTTCTCTCCTTCTTATATATTTATATATATATTATTAATTATTAATTAGTTATATATTATATAGAGGAGAGTTGAGAAAAGAAGTGAACCTCGAAAAAACTAATTGAAACTGAAACAACTGAAACACTTAGGTCAGTTCCTGTTCTTTCTATGAGGCCATTCTTTATTTGTTTCGGTACTCGCTGGGCGATGTTTTCTCTTGGGACTTGAAGAACTTGCAGAATAGGGCCTGCGAGGAAAAGCCGAGGCGGTCGGCAATCTCCTGGATTGTGAGGCGGGTGGTGTCGAGGTATGTCTTGGCTTCGCTCATGATGTAGTCCGCAATGATTTGCTTGGGCGACTTGCCGACGACTCTGTCTGTAATCTGCGAGAGATAGCGCGTCGTGATGCACAGACGGTCGGCATAGAACTTGACATCGTGAGCCTCGGGATAATGCTGGGCAACGAGCGAGACGAAGCTGTTGTATATGTCGATGGTGCGCCCACTTGTCTTGTCGGATTTCGCATAAACGACCTGTGAGTGGATGAAGTCGTGGGCGTTGCGAATGGCAGTCGGGACATCATCGCCCATTCCGAGTCGTGTAGTAATGGCGGCTGAGAGCGCTCCTGCAACACCATGTTTTTGCCAGCCCTCCGTATTATAAGAAGAGAAGAACTGCGTTTTGTTTTGACCATAGAGTAGGGCTGTGAGGCGACCTTTGATGTGATGGGCTCCGCGAAGCAACACCCATTCGGCTCCCATCTTGTGCAATCTTTTGGCTGCCTCAATCATGTCATCATCGGTTTTGATGTCAATAGCAAGCAACTTCTCCGCGTCTCTGCAGCGGAGCATCAGGAGCAGGGCTTCGGGAACGAGATAGTGGGCAATGGTTTCGATGACATCATCGTTGACCATTTGCCTGCCATCGGAATCAAAGATGCCAGGTGCAACGACGAGTCGTCGGCAGGCAATCACCTCATCGCGCAACAGCTGGACCGTCCCGCTGTCCGTCACAAGTCCGACCTTAATGGCCTTAGGGTGAAAGGTGGAGATGACTTCCTCGACCTGCTTCAATACAACTTCCGAAGGCTGGGCGTAATCTTCAACACAAGTTATTGCGGTTAGGGCGTGCCCTCCCAAGGCAGCAACAGTTTGAATATCGGCCCCGATACCTGACTGACCAGTGCTATCGGAGCCGTTAATACTAAATATGTAAGGGATTGTCCTCACTTCTTTTTAGCTGGTGCTTTCTTTGCTGCAGGCTTTGCCTTTGGTTCAGCCTTTTTCTTTGGCTCAACTTTTTTAGCAGGTGTTTTCTTTGCAGCAGGCTTTGTTTTTGGCTCGGCCTTCTTGGCAGGAGCTTTCTTGGGAGTAGGTTTCTTCTCTGCTTTTGGGGCCTCTTCCTTAGGTGCTGGAGCCTCTTCTTCTGAGCCCAGCTTCTTCAGACGGGCACGGAGACGGCTTATCTCGTTGTCCTTGACGTTGAGTTCCTCACCCATATTGGCAATCTGTGTGTAGAGGCTGTTCAGTTCGTCGTTCTCGACGGAATCGGGGAACATGTCCTTGACGCGCTTGAGGAAGTCGCCGAGGATGTTCATATAGTTCGTGAATGCGTCGTACTCGCTGTCGTAGATGCCACGATTGGTGCCCATGCCATTGTTTTTGGTGGTCATGAAGCGGAAGTTGTCAGTTGCCTGCAAGCGGTCCCAGTCTTGCTGAATGCGGCGGTCGCGAGAAGCGAGGATGCGGCCCACAATGTTCTCATCGTAGAGTTTGTTGAAGGCTTCGCGCTGCATGCCGTTGCCGAGCATACTGCTGGTGTCGCGCTCCTCGTCGTTCCAAGAGACGGGATAGATGACCTCGAGCGGGCTGACGGGCTTGTTCTTCGCAAGCACTTCGGAGGGCGTGGCGAACTGAATGCCCATGTCCTTCGCGAGCTTCGGCAAGGCGCGGAGGAAGTCGAGGATGTGGCTGCTGAGCGGCTGGTAGTAGCCGAGAGCGGCGAGCTCCATCATGATGCCCACCACGTTCTCGCCCTCGGGCAGCGCTGCAACCCAACTGAGCCACTTGTCGGCCATGAGCGGGTATTCCGACCAGGAAGCGTCGTTGAAGCGAAGTCCGATGTCGTCAGAGAGTTTGTAGTCGCGCAGGATGAG
>JAEEGK010000348.1_pt1 | contig 116362 bp, 107 predicted proteins | sample 8958771 | NCBI WGS metagenome assembly JAEEGK01 (sample SAMN16246547, study PRJNA631951) | gut metagenome | biome: gut microbiome; feature: rumen; material: SC-attached | host: Bos | place: Iran: Karaj | collected 2018-10 | reverse complement strand
GGAAGTCACCGACGATGAATTGGTGACTATCCTGGAAACCATCGAAGAAGAAGGCGTTTTTACAGAGCAGGAAAGCGAGCTTATCAAATCCGCCATTGAATTCAGTGACGTGACCGCTGTGGATATTCTGGTTCCCCGCGTGGACATGGCGGCGTTCGATCTGGATGACGGTTTGGAAAAGCTCCTGGAAGACGACGATATGCTCAGCTATTCCCGCATTCCGGTGTATCGGGAGACCATCGACAATATTCTTGGCATTCTTTCCACAAAAAAACTGTTGAAAGCAGCCGTTACCCAGGAATTGGATGAAATCGACGTCGACGACCTGTTGTCCCCTCCGGTTTATGTCCATAAGACACGAAATATTTCTTCCATTCTGAAGGAATTTCGAAAAAAGCATCTCATGATGGCAGTTGTGGTGGATGAATTCGGCGGTACCATGGGTATTCTGACTTTAGAGGATATTCTGGAAGAGATTGTTGGGGATATATTCGACGAAAGCGACGAAGTGGAGTTGGATGTCGTCCCTGAAGGCGAGGATATCTTCACTGTGGATGGCGGTACCAATATCGATGATTTCTTTGACTACATCGGTTACACACCGCCGGACTTTGAAAGCGAATACAGCACGATGGGCGGGTGGGCCGTTGAAAAGCTGGACCGTTTTCCGGAGGTGGGAGACCATTTCATTTGGGACAGATTTGACGTGACCGTGACCGCTGCGGAGGCCATGCGGGTTGAAACCCTGCAGATCCGACTTCTTCCGCCGCCGGAGGAAGATGAATAACAAATTACCGGAGGAGCACAATTGCTTCTCCGGTAGTTTTATAGCAAAAAATCGGGACGCAGCCATTGCTGCGCCCCGATTTGTCAGTTTGTCCGACGGTCTCAGCCCTGGGCACGCATGATTGCGAAGCAATCGCTGCAGTAAACGGGGCGATCGGATTTGGGCTCGAAGGGGACGCGAGCTTCCTTGCCGCAGCGAGCGCAAACGGCAGTGAAGTACTCGCGGGGGCCACGAGCAGCGTTCTTGCGGGCGTCGCGGCAAGCCTTGCAGCGCTGGGGCTCATTCTGGAAGCCGCGCTCAGCATAGAATTCCTGCTCACCGGCGGTGAACACGAATTCCTGACCACATTCCTTGCAAACCAAAGTCTTGTCCTGATACATTGCTAATCCTCACTTTTGACTTTTCTTGGCCATTGGCCTGTATTTGCGTCAGCCTGAGCTGATATCGCCTTGGGGCAGGTTTTCGAATTTGCGGCGGATGCGCTGAACGGCATTGTCCACCGCTTTTTCGGATCGCTTGGTAATCTCCGCGATTTCTCTGTATGACATTCCTCTTAGGAAACAGCGCAGAACCGATTGTTCATACGCCGACAAAAGCAGAAGCAGATTCCGGTATCTCTTTTGAGCCTCTTCCCTGTCGATCAAAAGTTCTTCAGGTCCGCGCAGATTGTCATTCCGAGACTGGTTTTCGTCAAAAAGAGAGGATTCCAAGGACAGACAGTCGTCGAGAGATACGTTTTTTGTTCCGGCTGCTTTTCGCAGCGCCGAAAAAAGACGGCGGCGGATACACAGCACGGCGAATGTTCTGAAAGAGGTTTCTTCCTGCGGATCATACCTTCGGATGGCGTTCAGCAGGCCCAGCATCCCTTCCTGAATGAGGTCCTCGCTGTCGCCGCCGGTGAGAAAATACGGCCTTGCGAGACTTCGGATGACACGGCCATAGCGCCGGATCAGCGTTTCCTCCGCTTCCTGGCTTCCCTGCCGGCTTTTCCGCAGCAGTTCTTCATCCGCCATCGAATCAAATGTTAGAAAAACATTATTATTTTCCATTGACACGATTGCATTATAGTCGCATGGATTTTAAATGTCAAGGCACTCGCGCAAAAAATACTGCAATTATCGGGTGATTTCACTAAAAATCCATCTTCATCTGCGCAGGATTTCCGCTGTTTTCCATAGGCAGCGGGATATGGAGGTGTTCATAGGCCTGCCGTGTGGCGCATCTGCCCCTGGGAGTTCGCGTCAAAAAGCCCTGCTGAAGCAAATAGGGCTCGTAAACGTCCTCGATGGTGACCGTTTCCTCGTTGATCGTCGCCGCCAGCGTCTCCAGCCCGACGGGGCCGCCGCCGTACTGCATGATGATGCTGCTCAGCAGCCGCCGGTCGATATTGTCCAAGCCCAAATGGTCGATATCCAGCCTCGTCAGCGCGTCGTCCGCCACAGATTTGGTAATGACGCCGTCCGCCGTGACCTCCGCGAAATCCCGGACGCGCTTCAGCAGCCGGTTGGCGATCCGGGGCGTTCCCCGGCAGCGCTTGGCGATCTCGGCGGCACCCTGGGGTTCGATACCGATATGCAGCAGGTCGGCACTGCGGTGGATGATAAGCTCCAACTCCTCCGGCGAATAGAGCTCCAGCTTGAGGATGATGCCGAAACGATCCCGCAGAGGAGCGGAAATCTGCCCGGAACGGGTGGTCGCGCCGATCAGCGTGAACTTTTTCAGCGGCAGGCGGATGGAATCCGCGGAAGGACCCTGCCCGATGATGATGTCGATCTCTCCGTCCTCCATGGCGGGATAGAGGATCTCCTCCACGCTGCGGTTCAGGCGGTGGATCTCGTCGACGAACAGGATGTCGTTGTCGTTCAGGTTGGTCAGCAGCGCAGCCAGGTCCCGCGGCTTTTCGATGGCGGGGCCGGAGGTCTTTCGGATGTTCACGCCCATTTCATTGGCGATGATCTGGGCGAGGGTGGTTTTGCCCAGGCCCGGAGGGCCGTGGAGAAGCACATGATCCAGGGCTTCCCCTCGCTGCCGTGCCGCCTGGATATACACCTGCAGGTTTTCCTTTGCCTTCTTCTGCCCGATATATTCCTTGAGCGTCTGCGGGCGGAGAGAGAACTCCCCTTCATCTTCGGGAACGAAGCTGGCGCGCGTCAGGTCCTTCGTCAGGCTTTCGCCGGATATTTCGATACTCATTGGCGGTCTTCACCTCCGGAACGCTAGCGCAGCGAGGATTTGAGGACCTGGCGTATGGCCTCTTCCACGCTGAGATTCGTGATATCCATTTTGCTCAGCACGCCGTTGATCTCCGAGGGGTTGTAGCCAAGAACGGAGAGAGCCGCAGCCACGTCCCTGGATTTCTGGTCTCCCGCAGCCGCCTGCCCCGCCGGTGCGGACGCGCTCCCCGGCGTGAGGATGCGCATATCCGCGCTGACCTTGTCCTTGAGCTCCAGGAGGATGCGCTGCGCCAGCTTTTTCCCGATGCCGGGCGCAATGGTCAGGGCTTTTTCATTCCCGTTTGCCACCGCCAGGGCCAGGTCTTCGGGGCTGCTGGAGGACAGGATGGAGATGGCGGCTTTCGGACCGACGCCGGAGATGCCCGTCAGCATTTTGAAGCTGTTCAGCTCCGCCTGCGTTGTAAAACCGTAGATATCGAAAGCGTCCTCACGGATGACGCAGACGGTGAACAGCTTCGCCTTCTGCCCGATCTCCAGCGCGGAAAGGCTGCGCATGGAGGTATTGCAGCTGAAACCGACGCCGCCGCAGTCGATGACCGCCAGACAGTTTTCCAATGCGGCAACCGTGCCGTTCAGATAGTAGAACATTGCTGCCCCTTCTCCCCCGCATGAAATAGTAAGGACGACGCCGCCCGCCCGTGACACAGGGCGATGGCAAGCGCATCGGCCGCGTCGTCCGGCTTCGGCACCTCGTCGAGATGCAGCATACGCCGCACCATTTCCATGACCTGCCGCTTTTCCGCGCGCCCGTAGCCCACCACGCTCTGCTTTACCTGCAGCGGCGTGTACTCATAGACCGGTATCCTTTTTTGCCGGCAGGCCAGCAGCAGGATGCCGCGGCCATGGGCGACGCTGATTCCGGTGGTGATGTTGGTGTTGAAAAACAGTTCTTCAATGGCCACGGCGTCCGGCTGCAGAGAATCCAGCAGCTGGGTCAGGTCATTATAGATGGTCTCCAGACGCTCCGACAGCGCCAGGCCGGCTTCCGTCCGGATCGCGCCATAGGTCAGCGAGCGGAAATGACCCCGTTCCGCCTCGATCACGCCGAAGCCCACAATGGCGATGCCGGGGTCCAGCCCCAGAATCCGCAAGGCATTCACATCCTCGATTTCGTTTGTTCCGGGGACATTTTACCATAGAGATTCCGTTTTCGCAACGGATTCCGCCGATTCAGGTCAGCTCCGACAGGAGCTTGGCCGCCTGCGCTCTGGTCAGGGGCCCGTTGGGGTCGAATCTCTCCCCGTCGCCGCTCATGACGCCCATGAACGCCAGCTCGGAAACATAGGTACGCGCCCATTCCGGGATATCCCCGGCATCCGGCCAGGGCAGGTCCGACGCCATCCGTCCGCCGGGCATGGTGCGGCCCAGAATGACCGCAGCCTGCGCGCGGGTGAGGGCTTCCTGGGGCATGAAGACAAGCCCCTGGTCGGTTGCGGCGCCTTGGATCAGCTTCAGGGTTGCGGCCGCCTGTACGCTGTCTCTCGCCCAGGGAGGGATGGAAGCCTCATCGGCAAAGCTGACGGCGCTTTCATACGCCGACGTATCTACCTTAAGCCAGCGGCAGAGCATCACCGCGAATTCCGCCCGCGTGACCTTGCTGTTGGGGTCAAAATAGGTGGACCCGTCCTCCGCCAGCCGCCCCGCCAGCACGCCCAGGCTGTGGAGATGTTCCACATAAGGCTGCGCCCAGTGCCCCGTCATATCGGGAAACGGCTGTGCATAAGGCGCTGTCAGGAGCAGAGAGGCGGAGTTATAGTTCCCGCTCCGGTCCGCGGCCGTCAGGCATGCGCGAAGGCTGTGCGTACTGTCCGGCAGGATCGCCGTCAGGAAGCCGGATCGGTCGTCGTATGCAAAGAGGCAGGGTTCCCCGTCCACCGTCAGCTTCAGCTTCTCCGCCGGCAGGATGCCCTCGGCCCGGTCCCAAACCTGTGCGGACAGATACCCGTCCTCCGCTTCCAGCCGGATCACAGGGGATTCCATATCCGGCTCCTCGTCGCTGAAAAGGATCAGCTGATCCAGCCAGAGCGTCCCCTTGCCGCTGCCGATGATGCGCAGGGATTTGATCCGTCCGGCAAGGCCCGTATCCACCGTGAAGTGTATCCAGCCCTTATGCTCCAGCGTGCCCAGGAGAAGGGTGACGTTTTCATGGACGGAATACACCTTATTGCCGCTGCCGTCGCTGAGGAGCCAGAAGCCCGCATGCTCGCCAAGCTCCGTGGGATAAGCCTCCATGGGAAGCTCGGCGCTGCCCTCCGCCAGGTCATAATCCAGCCGCAGACTGCTGCTTCCGAATTTCACTTTATCCCGGTTCGTTTCCTGCGCCCACTGCAGCCCGGGAGCGAAACCCGATTCTGCTTCTTCAAAGTCCTCCGCACAGATCACGGAATCCGTAACGGCTGCCTGCACACGGCAGACGGCTTCCCCGCATTGCACGCTGATATAGCCGGAGGCGGCCTTCTGCGCCGCGGTAAAGCTGCCCGTTTCGTCGATGCTGCCGATCTCCCCTTCCACGCTCCACTGGAACAGTTCATCCGCGCAGCAGACCTTCATCTGATGCCAGAAGGCACGGGCGGTCAGCTCCGTCGTCGAACCGGGCAGCACCCGCAGCTGCCGAAGCTCTTTGTCGCTGTCCTCCCGGTACAGGGAAATGCGCTCCGGCTCCGCGATCACCGGAATGCTTAGAACGCCGGAGGCGTCTAAGCACAAGGCACGGACAACGGCCTCGCAGGCTTCGGCCGGCGCGGTATAAACACCGCTGTCGTCCACGGTTCCGACGTCCGCCGACCAGACCGGATCGGACAGTTCGATCGGCGCGCCGGCTTCGTCGCAGCCGCCGCAGCGCAGCCGGCAGCTGCTGCCGGCCAGGAGCACCGCTTCCTCGCAGTAGACGCCCACGGTCCGCAGCTGGCCCGCAGGCGCTGCCGGCGCTGTCAGCAGCAGAAACTGGGACGTATCCCGCAGCCAGCCCAGAGACGGCGCATTTTGAATGCCGGGGGTTTCCTCGCCCGGAAGCTGACAGGCCAGAACGGTGGACGCGCCGCCGTCCAGCGCCCCGGCTTCCACACAGCCCAGCTCCTTCAGCCGCTGCGCGACCTGCGCCAGCGTCAGGCCGATGGCATAACCGGATTGGCGTCCGTCCACCGTATAGAGGATCACGGTTCCGTCTTCACAGATACCGATGGCAGTCCGCGGCGCTTTGTTTTTGTCGATCTCATCCAGGCCGGGCAGGACTTCCCCCTCCATGACCAGAGGATACAGACAGCCCAGGGCTTCCCTGCAGCGCGCAAATCGTTCGTCTCCGGCACGGATCGACAGCGTCAGCTGCATGCCGATCTCCAGCGTGTCCATGCCCGCGGCCTGCCGGACTTCTTCCGCCCCAGCAAAGCAGAGCAGCAGTACGCCCTCCTCCGGCTTCGCCGCTTCCTCTGCATCGCAGAGGGAACGGACCGTGCAGGCGATCTCACCGCCGATCGTCAGCTCTTGTCCTTCCTCCTGCGTCAGTTCCACGCAGAGAAAGTCCCCGGAAAGGGGCGGGTGATCGCCCCAGGCGGCGGTATAGAGGCAGAATGTCCCGTCTTTGTAATTCTTGTTGAGTCCGGCTACGGGGCAGCGGACCCCTTCCCCGGAAAGCTCCATGGTCAGGCCGGGCATGCCGAGGATGGCGCTCCCGTCCTCCAGAAAGCCGAAAGCGGCGTTTCCCGCATCCGAGGAAATCAGTTCTCCGTCATGGAGGACGATGCCCAGGGGCATTCCCGTGGCCATGACGAAGTAATCTCCGTTGATTCCTGCGAGTACCCGGTCCTGCGTCAGCGCTGCAGCTTCCGGGAACACCTGTTTATCGAGGATGCTGTCTCCGTAAGCAAGGACGGGACGGGCGACGCCTCCCGGCGCATAGCTTATGTAGTGCTCAGCCTGGCGGGAAGGGTTCAGGAACACCGTCTCTGTCAGGCGGATGTCCGGCGTGATCTCCGTTTCCCGTTTCCATATCGGCGTTTGTTCTTCATCCTCCGCTGCGGCGGCCGGAACAAGGGAAAGGAGCAGGGCGAGCAGCAGAAGGACGGCCGTCAGTTTCATTGATCGCATGGTATCGCTCCGTCTGGTCTGATTTCCTTTACAACTATAGCACATCGCCGCAAGCGTGACAACCGGCGCAATCTGGCGCTTTTGGCCGAAAATGACGAAGACGCGGTTTTCCGCCGCGTCTCCGTCATAAAAGGGGAAAGTATGAAAATAAGTGAGGACAAGCTGTTTTGCGCAGCTGCCGGATGGACGGCGGCTACTTTAAGGGGCTGATCGCTTCCATCAGCCGGAAGGAGACTTCTCCGGTCTCCCCGTCACGGCACACGCCCAGGGTCAGATAATCCCCGGCCTTCAGGCCGTTGATGACGGCATAGAGCTCGCTGACGCCGCTGACCGCTACGCCGTTGGCCGTGAGGATCAGGTCTCCCCGCTGAAGCCCGGCTTCCGCGGCCGTGCTGTTTTCCTGAACGGCGGAAATATAGAGACAGGTGGGATATTCATAATAGGCGGCATAGGCGGCCGGCAGTTCCGAAACCGTCAGCCCGGAGGAAGGACGGCCGGCGACGAATCCGTTCATCAGCAGCTCTTCAATGATGCTTTTGGCTTGCCGCATGGAGATGGCGAAGCTGATGCCGCCGCTCTCGGGAAGCTGCGCAGCCATGTCGCAGTTGACGATGCCGATGATCTGACCGGAAGAATTCACCAATGCGCTTCCGGAAGCAATGTCGCCCAGGATCATGCCGAACTGGAGGACCTCCAGCGGAAATCCGCGATAATCAAAGCTGGGATTGACAGCGGAGATCATCCCGCCGGTGATGTTCACCACATCGCCCACCGGGTTGCCGACGACCGCAACGGAATCGCCGGTGACGACGGTCTCGCCGCTGAAGGTGGCGGTCGGCAGGCCCTGCGCGTCGATTTTCAGAACTGCCAGGTCCGTCGCATAATCCAGGCCGATGATATAAGCTTCATAGGACTCGCCGCCCACGGTCACCTGAATGGTGCTTGCCCCGGTGATGACATGCGTGCTGGCAAGGATCGCCCCGTCCTCGGACATGACGATCGCCGCGCCGGCCCGGCTCCTGCCCAGACCGTCCACCGCTTTCAGGACGCCCATGAAGGGCGCGCAGCCGGCATAGAGCTGGCGGAAGCTCAGATCATCCCGCTGCCCGTCTGCGGACATGCGCAGGGTCTCCCCCGTCCACTCATATCGGTCCTGGCCGGCCGACAAAGCGGGCGAATGCGCATCGGGGCCGCCCTGCATCGGTTCCTCCATTCTTATGATGGGGTTTCGTTTCCCTTTTCGGACCAGCTCGACGGAAAACCCGGTTTCATCGTAGTGAACGGAGAGGGTGATCTGGAGGATCAGCACGCAGAAAGCGGCGCCGGCTGCAAGGATGATCAGCAAAGCTGCAATGACCGGACCGACGGCGCTGCGGGCTTTTTTCTCTCTTTTCGGCCTCGGCTCCCGGTCGTCGTCGTTCAGGCGGGAGCAGAATTGATATCCCCCATTCTCCGCAGGAGCGGTATATGCACTTTGTTCCTGAGGAAAATCCTTATCGTCAGACATATCTGCCTCCATCGATGCGAACAGTATAAGGCATTTTCGGAGTGAATGTGTGAACGCTGTGTAAAAGAACTGTAAACGCGCTCCCCGTCAGAAAACGAGGGCTAGATGACGGTCAGGGAAAAGCGGAATTCCGTCTCGCCGTCCTTGGAGCGGACCCAGATATCCTCGCCCAGATGATCCAGGATGGTCTTGACGATATAGAGGCCCAAACCCACGCCGTCCCGATCCAGGCTTCTGGAGCGGTCGGATTTGTGGAAGCGGTCGAAAATCATGGGAAGTTCTTCCTCCGGGATCGTTTCCCCCCGATCCGTCACGGAAATGAAGGCTTTTCCGTTCTGCTTATACAAACAGACGTCCAGCCGGCTGTCCCTCTCGGCGAATTTCACGGCGTTATCCAGAATGTTGTAGATCACCCGCGCGACGTCGTCGCCGCTGCCGCGGCAGATGACCGGGTCCTCGGGAATCTCCGGCCGGAGCTCCAGCCCCTTTTCCTCCATGCGGCTGTAGAGATTGGTGATGGCGACGCGCAGGACCTCGGTAGCGTCAAAGCTTGCGTCCCGGCTGCCCCTCTTATCCTTCATGCGGCTGATATCCAGCATCTGCCGCACCAGCCGGCTGAGCCGCTTTGTCTCCTCGGAAATGATGCTGAGGTATTTGGGCGCGTTTTCCATGGGGATCGTGCCGTCCAGCAATCCGTCCGCAAAGCCGGAGATCGTAGTCATGGGGGTTTTCAGTTCGTGAGAAACGCTGGAAATGAATTCCTTGCGCCGTTCCTCCGATTTTTCAAGGGCGTCCGCCATCTGATTGAAAGCTTCGCACAGCTCCATCACCTCGTCGGAGCGGCCCCGCAGGCTGATGCGCGTGCTCATATCCCCCTTGGCAAACTGCCGGGCAGCGGCGGCCATTTCCTTCAGCGGCGCCGTTTCCCGGCGGCTGGAAATGACGGAGATGGGGATGGCGATGAGCAGCGTAAAGCAGCCGGTCAGCAGCAGCATCGTGGTGAACCGCCGCCAGAGCTCCCACACGGCGCCGATCTCGGCCGCGGCAAACACATAGCCTGTGATCTCGCCGCCGCGCTGCCGGATGGGAACCGCCGACACATAGCGCTTTTCCCGATAGAAACCCGAAAGGTCCGACAGCTTCCGGAAGCCGGAGCCCTCCTCCGATTCGCTGAGATACGCGGCGGGGACCGTCTTCCCGATGTGCTCGCATTTCACCAGCGCATCGGAACAGATCACGACCTTGCCGGAGGTATCACAAATGAAAATATGGAGGCCCGTCGCCCGTGAGATGGAGGCGGCCTGCAGGCTGAGGCCCCAGTTTTCCGCATCGGAGGTCTCGTTTACCGCGGCAGCCACATCCGCGACCACCTCGGCGGTGGAGTCCAGCACCAGGCGCTTTTCGCGGATCACATAGGTGTAGCACACTGCGGAAAAGGAAAGGCTGAGGATCAGAAAGCTCAGGACCACCATGCCGGTGCTGAGGAGGATGTTGCGTGTCTGGATATTCCTGCTCATTTTTCAGGAAAGGTTTCGAACTTGTAGCCGACGCCCCAGACGGTGGAGAGGGCCCAACGCTTGCTGACGCCCTCCAGCTTCTCCCGCAGGCGCTTGATATGCACGTCCACCGTGCGGGAATCGCCCAGATAATCAAAGCCCCAGACTTCATCCAGCAGCTGGTTCCTGGTGTAGACCCGATTGGGAGAGGAGGCCAGGTGGAACAGCAGCGCCATTTCCTTGGGCGGCGTGTCGATCTTTTTTCCGTCCACGATCAGTTCATAGGAGTCCATATTGATCTCCAGCTTATCGAATCTCAGCACCTGTCCCTTGTCTTCGCCGCCGCCGTCCGTCCGGCGCAGCACTGCGTGGATGCGCGCCAGCAGTTCCTTGACTTCAAAGGGCTTCGTGATATAATCGTCGGCTCCGAGCTCAAGGCCGTGCACCTTGTCGTCGGTTTCTTCCTTGGCGGTCAGCATGATAATGGGGGTCTTGTCCGTTTTTCGGATCATGCTGCACACCTGCCAGCCGTCCATGACCGGCAGCATCACGTCCAAGAGGACAAGATCGGGGCTTTCCTCCCGAAACTTTTGGATACCGCTGCCGCCGTCGCCGGCGATCTCAACGGCGAAACCGTCCTTTTCCAGATAGATTCGGATCAGATCGGCGATATTCCCGTCGTCTTCCACCACAAGGATCTTCTTCTGCATCCTTATCCCTCCTCTGGATTTATTATGCTCAGTATAGCATGTTCCGGAATGCAATGGTAAACAAATCGTAAATTCCCGTGGATAGAAAAACGCCTGGGAACGAACGTTCCCAGACGTTTTGGATCAGGCGATCTTACTTGATTTCGACAGTGGCGCCCACTTCTTCGAGCTTCTTCTTGAGCTCCTCGGCTTCTTCCTTGGCGACGGCTTCCTTGATCTTGGCAGGGATGCCCTCGACAAGCGCCTTGGCCTCGGCCAGACCCAGGCCGGAGACGATCTCGCGGACGGCCTTGATGACCTTCACCTTCTCGGCGCCGAAGCTGGTCATCACGACGTCGAACTCGGTCTTCTCTTCCACTTCCTCAGCGGGAGCGGCGGCCACGGGGCCGGCAGCCACGGCAACGGGAGCAGCGGCGGAAACGCCGAACTTCTCCTCCAGAGCATGAACGAGCTCGCTCAGCTCCAGGACGGTCAGGTTGGAAACTTCTTCGATCAGAGCATTGATCTTTTCGCTAGCCATTGTAATGTTCCTCCTATAATTGAGTAGTGGTCGCTTGCCTCAGGCAGCGCCTTCGGATTTTTTGTCGGCGATCGCCTGGAGAGCGACGGCCAGACCGCGGATGTTGGCATTGAGAACCGTTGCGAAGCTGGTCACCGGGGCCATCATCGTACCCAGCACCTGGGCCACGAGGGCTTCCTTGGAGGGCAGCTCGCTCAGAGCATGGACTTCGTCTGCGGAAATGACCTTTCCGTCCACAAAGCCGGCCTTGATCGTGATCGTGCTGTCCTTCTTGTCCGCGTACTCGCAGATGATTTTGGCCGCGGCTACCGGGTCGGAATGACTCACCGCCATGGAAGTCGCCCCGTGCAGGATGGGATCCAGCTCGTTGAAGCCCACCTGATCGGCGGCGATCCTGGTGAGGGTGTTCTTGACGACCGCGTAGTCGACGCCGGCGGCGCGCATGGCGCGGCGCATTTCCGTGTCGGCAGCGACGGTGGTTCCCGTGTAGTCCACGAAAACGCCGCCCTGGGCTTCACGGAACTTTTTGACGAGATCGGCCACGATCGCCTGTTTCTCACTCAGTACCCGTGCGTTAGGCATTGTTTCACCTCCGTACTGTATTCGCGTCCAAAAGAAAAGCCCTCCGGCCAAAGCAGGAGGACAGTAAGCATCCAAGCATAAGTTCAGAAGCTCTCCTCGGCGGGTCTTCCGCATCGCTGCTGCCCGCTGTCTTTGGAACGCTCAGGTATCATAGCAAACACCTCCACCCTTGTCAAGTGTTTTTTCCTTATTTTCGGCTATTTTCTGGCAAGATCGATAAGGAAAGAGAGAAAAAACCTGTCGGCATCGTCGACAGGCTTTTTCATTATGGTCGGAGTGGCGGGACTTGAACCCGCGGCCTCATGGTCCCGAACCATGCGCGATACCAAACTTCGCCACACCCCGGTAAATCGGCAAGCGTCATTGTAGCACAGCCGCTTCCCCGCCGTCAACCCCCAATTTCAGAGCTTTCCGCGTTTGTTTCGGAGCGGAGAAAAACCGCCGCAAGCATTTGATCCGCTTGCGGCGGCGATGGAGCGGATAATGGGAATCGAACCCACCTATCCGGCTTGGGAAGCCGGTGTTCTACCGATGAACTATATCCGCATCACGCTATGCAGTATAGCATAGCGGTTTTCAGATTGCAAGTCGATTTTTCTGCAATGGGCAAAAAGATCATTCCTGCGCGGGCTCCGGGAGCTCTGCTTCTTCCGCCCCGATTTCCTCCTCGGCCTGCTGACGAGCGAGAATGATATCCTGTATCTGCTGGATCGTCATCTGACCGCTGCAGGCAGGATACTTGTCCACATCCCACCAATACTTGGGGATCATCTGGCTGTCGCTGAACAGGAAGCCCTCCGCGACCGAATTGCCGACGCAGGCAGAGCAGTCCACATGGTAAAAGCTTCCCTCGAGCGCAATGATATTCCAATAATGGATGCTGCCGTCCATCCGCCCTTCCACGACGCGGCAATCGACGCCGCAGCGATTGCAAAGGAGCTGATAGGCCATGGCGCAGCCCTCGGAATCCGCATTGCCCAGGATGAGCGTATCATAGGCCGTGCTGCCCCGGCCGGTGTTATGGACGCTCTCCGTCACGGTCCGGCAGCAAAACAGCGCTGCTTCCTGCGGCGTCAGGCCTTCCAGGGAAGCGGCCAACTCCTCGGAATAGGGATTGAGTTCTTCCAGCCATTCGACGGCGGTCTCATGCTCCTCCCGATAAGAAAAGTCAAACTCCACGATCTTATTGATGACGTCCTCCGAAGGGTAAAACGTGATCACCGCTTTCGGCTCCGAGGTCAGCAGCTCGGGATGGGTGCGATAAAGGTTGTGGAGGTAGGTCAGAAGGACCTGCTCCTTTACGGAAAGGGACGAGGTCTGGATGGTGATGTGCTCCTGCCCCTTCACAACGGCATTCTCGATGAAGGAATACACATCCGAAAGCGTCGTGGCGGAGCGAACGGAGGCCATTTCCTCCGGCGTCATCCGATAGCTGATGCGCAGGCTGACTTCGTCATATCCGAAGATGCGGCTGACGGAATGGCTGATATATTCCACCGCGTAAGCGCCCATGGGGAAGTCCCGCGTAGCGTCCAGACACACGCGGGCGATATCGTCCTGCACGGAACTGGAATAATCCTTCACCCGGATGGTCCCGGTCTCCGCGGCGGCGGAAATCAGGCTCTGCACGGCGTTTTTCATGCCCACATAGGTGCGGACCTCATAGTACTGCTCCGTGTCGCCCACAAGCGCGCCGGGTTCTTCATGGCTGGTCACATAGCTGTACTCCCCGTCGTAAAAGCGGCTGCAGCCGCCCAGAAGGAACAGCGACGCCAGCATTAAAAGCATGATGCGTGCCTTTGACACCTTACTCCCCTTCCATGGCGATCTGCGTCTCCCCCGTGTCCTCCTGCTTCAGCAGCGCGCCGGCAGCGGGAAGGCTGCGGGCAGAATAACGGGAATGGTTGACGATCCGGGAATGATCCAGGAACTCCGCCGTCTTCAGCTTGTATTTCGGCTTCAGCGTCATCACCTGAACCCCCTGGCTGTCCCTGGTCGTCTTCTCCGTCAGCTGGGCGGTGTTCAGAATGAGGGCCCTGCCCTCGGTGGAATACACCGCGACCTGGGTTTCCCCGGTAAAGGGAAGGACGGCGCGGATGGGAGAACGGTCGGAATAAGCCCCGGTGAGTTTTTTCCGGTTCGTCTTCGTTACATAAGCGCCCAGGCCGACCCTGGCGATTTTGCCGTTTTCAAAAACAAACAGGATGCTCCCGCTGTAATCGCCGGGGTCAAAGGCCATGATGACGCTTTCTCCCTCCTCCATCTGCAGCTTCGTTGGCAGGAAGACGCCAAGAGCGGAAGCCCTTCCGTCCTCAAATTCGCTGAGGCGGGTCTTGTAAACCTGGCAGCGGTCCGTGAAAACCAGCAGCTCCGCTTTGTTGGAGGATTCAAAGCTCAAGCGCAGCTCGTCGTCCTCCTTATACTTCTGCTCGCCGCTCATGCGCAGAGACTGGGCGGTGATCTTTTTCAGATAACCGTGACGGCTGAGGAAAACGGTCACCGGATAATCCGGCGTCATCTCCTCCTCCGGTTCCTCCGCCAGCTCATCCTTATAGATCAGCGTGGTGCGGCGCGGCGCGGCGTATTGCTTGACGACCTTTTCCAGCTCCTGCCGGATGATGGTATGGATGCGGCTGCGTTTTTTCAGGATATCCTCCAGGTCGGCGATCTCCTTCTCCAGCGCTTCCGTGTCCTTGATCTGGCGGAGGATATATTCCTTGTTGATGTTGCGCAGCTTGATCTCCGCCACGAACTCCGCCTGCACCTCGTCGATGCCGAAGCCGATCATCAGGTTCGGCACCACCTCCGCGTCGGATTCCGTGCTGCGGATGATGGCGATGGCCTTGTCGATATCCAGAAGGATCTTTCCAAGGCCTTTCAAGAGGTGGAGGCGTTCCTTCTTCTTTGTCAGCTCGAAGTGGACGCGTCGGCGCACGGATTCCGAACGCCAGGCCACCCACTCCTCCAGGATTTCCCGGACGCCCATGACCCTGGGCATCCCGGCGATGAGCACATTGAAGTTGCAGGAGAAAGGGTCCTCCAGCGTGGTCATTTTGAAGAGACGCTGCATGATGCGGTCCGGATCGGAGCCGCGCTTGAGGTCGATGGCCAGCTTGAGGCCCCCCAGGTCCGTCTCGTCCCGCATGTCCGCGATCTCTTTCAGCTTCCCTGCCTTAACCAGCTCCGCCACCTTGTCGATGACGGCCTCCGAGGTGGTGGTATAGGGGATTTCATAGATTTCAATGATGTTGGTCGCTTTGTCATAGCGCCATTTTGCCCGTACCCGGAAGCTCCCGCGCCCGGTCCGGTAGATTTCCTCCATCTCAGCCCGGTCATACAGGATCTCCCCGCCGGTGGGAAAATCCGGCGCAGGCATGATGCTCAGCAGGTCCGCCTCCGGGTCCCGAAGAAACTCGATCGTCGCCTGACAGACCTCCGACAGGTTGAAGCCGCAGAGGTTGCTTGCCATGCCCACGGCAATACCCAGGTTGGCGGAAACCAGCACATTGGGAAAGGTCGTGGGCAGCAGCGAGGGCTCCTTCATGCCCCCGTCATAGGAGTCCACCAGGTCCACCGTATCCTTGTCGATATCCCGGAAAAGCTCGGCGCAGATGGGCGAGAGCTTTGCTTCCGTGTAACGGGAGGCGGCATAGGCCATATCCCGGGAGAAAACCTTGCCGAAATTGCCCTTGGAATCCACAAAGGGCGTCAGCAGCGCGCCGTAGCCCTTGCTGAGGCGCACCATGGTATCATAAATGGCGGCGTCGCCGTGGGGATTGAGCTTCATGGTGGAGCCGACGATATTGGCGGATTTTGTGCGTCCGCCGTTCAGCAGGCCCATCTTATACATGGTGTACAGGAGCTTCCGGTGGGAGGGCTTGAAGCCGTCGATCTCCGGGATGGCTCTGGATACGATGACGCTCATGGCATAGGGCATGTAATTGACTTCCAGTGTGTCGACGATCTCCTGTTCGGTGATCTCAGCCTTTAATCCCATGACGTTGTCGGTACCCGGCACTTTTTTCGATTTTTCCTCGGGCTGTTTTTTCCTGGCCATCGTTCCTCACCTCCTCAGCTCACGTCGATCAGATCGATGTAGCGCCATCCGTTTTCCGCGATATGGCTTTTCCGGCCGGTCAGATTATCTCCCAGCAGCAGGTCGAAGGTATCCGCGGTATGCTGTACGTCGGAGGGGAGCACCTTGATGAGCCGCCGCGTCTCCGGGTTCATGGTGGTCATCCACATCATCTCCGGGTCATTCTCACCCAGGCCCTTGGAGCGCTGGATCACCGGCTTCGCGGTTTCCCCCAGCTTTGCCAGGATATCCGCCTTATCCTTTTCCGTGTAGGCAAACCAGGTTTTGCCCTTATGATTGATCTCATAAAGCGGCGACTCGGCGATATACACGTATCCCAGCCGGATCAGAGACGGAACCAGACGATAGATCATCGTCAGGATCAGGGTGCGGATCTGATAACCGTCCACGTCCGCGTCGGTGCAGATGATGATCTTGTTCCAGCGCAGGTTTTCCAGGTCGAAGGTGTTGATGTCCTTGTTATGCTTGTCGCTGACCTCCACGCCGCAGCCCAGCACCTTCAGCAGGTCCGTGATGATCTCGCTCTTGAAAATCCTCGCGTAGTCCGCTTTCAGGCAGTTGAGGATTTTCCCCCGGACGGGCATGATGCCCTGGAATTCCGCGTCCCGGCTCTGCTTGCAGGCGCCGAGGGCGCTGTCGCCCTCCACGATATAGATTTCCCGGCGGCTGACGTCCTTTGTCCGGCAATCCACGAATTTCTCGATGCGGCTGGTGAGGTCCACGGAGCCGGTGAGCTTCTTTTTCATGTTCTGCCGGGTACGCTCCGCCGTTTCCCGGCTGCGCTTGTTCACCAGCACCTGCTCCATGATCCTTTCCGCATCCTTGGGATTCTCGATGAAGTAGATCTCCAGCTTGGATTTGAAGAACTCCGTCATCGCTTCCTGAATGAAGCGGTTGGTGATGGCCTTCTTCGTCTGGTTCTCATAGCTGGTGCGGGTGGAGAAGCAGTTGGTCACCAGGATCAGGCAGTCCTGAATGTCGTTGAAGGTGACCTTGGATTCGTTTTTCTGATACTTTCCCTGCTTGCGGAGCAGCGCGTCGATAGCGGAGACAAAAGCGCTCTTGGTGGCCTTTTCCGGCGCGCCGCCGTATTCCAGCCAGGAGGAATTGTGGTAATACTCGATGCAGTTGAACTTGTTGGAGAAGCAGAAGGCTGCGGAGAGCTTCACCTTGTAATCCGGCATGTCCGCGCGATCCCGCCCCCGGCGTTCCCCTTCGATATATTCCGGCAGGGTCAGGGAGTCCTCCCCCGCCAGCTCCGCCACATAGTCCCGGATGCCGTTTTCATAGAGATAGACCGTCTCCCGAAAGCCCTTGTCTTCCTCGATGCGCAGCCTGAAGCTGACGCCGCTGTTCACCACGGCCTGCTTCTTCATCACATCCTCAAAATAGGAATCCGGGATATCGATATCGGTGAACACTTCCAGGTCCGGCTTCCAGTGAATGCGGGAGCCGGTGCGCTTTTTGGCGTATTCCTCCGATCGAAGGCCGCCGATGTTCTCCCCTTTTTCGAAATGGAGGTCGTATTTTTTCCCGTCCCGCCACACCGTCACGTCCATGTATTCCGAGGAATACTGGGTTGCACAGGAACCGAGCCCGTTGAGGCCCAGGGAATACTCATAGTTGTCCCCGCCCTCATTGTCGTACTTGCCGCCCGCATAAAGCTCGCAGAAGACGAGCTCCCAGTTGTAGCGCTTCTCGGCGGGATTATAGTCCACCGGGCAGCCCCGTCCGAAATCCTCCACCTCGATCGATTTGTCCTTGTAGCTTGTGAGGATGATCTCCCTTCCGTAGCCTTCCCGCGCTTCGTCGATGGAGTTGGAGAGGATTTCAAACACGGCGTGTTCGCAGCCCTCCAACCCGTCCGAGCCGAAGATGACGCCCGGACGTTTCCGGACGCGGTCCGCGCCTTTCAGGGAGGAAATGCTTTCATTTCCGTATTCCTTGTTCGTTTTCTTTGCCATATTCCCTTTGCCCGGCGGCGCCGGGCGCTCCTTTTCCGGATGTTCACTTGCGCAGGTATCCCCCGCTGTTCCGATATTCCGGACTGCCGCAGCCCTATTGCCCGGAAACCGTCGGCCTGAACGGCGTGATCCTTATTCCCGCACCAGGAAGGGCAGACAGCTTTCCTTTGTCACGCCGCTGCGGGTCAGCTTCATATGAACCGTGCAGAGGCCGGGCTTCCGTGCGGTCACACAGCCGTCCTTCACAAGCAGAACGCTTTCATCGGAGCAGCTGATGACTGCGTCCGCCGTATCCGTGCGCCGGGCGTCCGTCAAGGTGGCTGTCGCTTGCAGCTTCGCCGTTTCCCCGGGCTTCAGTATCCTTCGGTCGCAGCGGAGCGTCACGGCGCTCAGGGGCGCTTCCCATACGCCGCTGACGGTGATCCGTTCTCCGCAGATTTCCGCGTCAACGCCGGCGGAGCGCCCAAGCCAGAGGTACCACTGCCCTTCCGGCACGAGATATCGGCGGTCCGGCGCGTGCCAGACCTTGAGCTCGCTGACGGGAAGAAGCAGGGTCACCCGCCGCTCCTCGCCGGGTTTCAGGCTGATTTTATCAAAGGCCAGCAGCTTTCGGTATGCCTGGTTGTGCCAGAGGCCCAGCTTCTTTCCGTAAAGCTGCACTACCTCGCAGGCTTCCGCGTTGCCGGTATTTCGCACGGTGACGGAGGCTTCCAGGACGTCGTTCGGGCTCAGCTCTGCGCTGCTCAGGCGGAAATCGGCATACGAAAAGCTCGTATAGCTGAGACCGTGCCCGAAGGGGAACAGCGGCTTTCCCAGCCAATACTGATAGGTTCTCCCCATCTGGTTTGGCGTATCCAGCGGCCGGATGCCGTAGTCGGCGATATGGGGCAGTTCTTCGTCGCTGTTATACCAGGTTTCGCAGCTGCGGCCGGAAGGACTGATGCGGCCGAACAGGGCGCGGGCGATGGCGGTGCCCTGGCTTTCCCCTGCGTAGGCAGCCCAGAGGACCGCCGGGATTTCGGAGAGGAACTTTCCGGTCACCGGGCCGGAAGTGATGAGGACTGCGGCAAGATTGGGATTGATCTCCCGGAGCCGGCAGATCTTATCGTCCTGGGCATAGGGCAGAGCCAGCGTGTCCCGGTCACGGCCCTCGCTGGTGACGCTGGGGTCCGTCCCGGCGATCACGATCACCGCATCGGCATCCCGCGCGGCCAGCAGCGCTTCCGCCCAAAGCGTTTCATCATCCTTGCCCAGGTCCGGGTCATCCACGGGATGACGGGGTACGGGCGGCGGCAGCTGGGCGCGCTCGGCGCGCCGCGCCGCAAGCTGCCGGTTCAGTTCCTTCACCGGCTCCGGCGTCCGTACGTCGAGGTATTCGTCCAACCCCATGCCGTTTTCCTCCGCCGAGCGCTCCAGCACGGGGAAGCGGCTGCCGCCCTCCATGGGCTTCTCCAGGATGTGCCAGCCCTTGGCATAGGAAACCTCGAAGCCCAGCTGCCCGCCCAGCTCGCGGATGCCCTGCAGGGGCGTCACGGAAACGCGAGTGTCCGCGTATCCGCCGATGGAATAGCTGCCCAGCTGGCGATAAATGGCGTTGGGCCCGATCACCAGCAGCTTCTTTGTCTTCTCCTTTTTCAGGGGAAGGAAATCCTTCTCATTGCGCAGCAGCGTCAGAGAAGCCTCCGCCGCATGCAGAGCGGTGGCCGCGTGTTCTTCGCTGCAGATGGTTTCCTTGCCGAAACCGTGCCAGGGCAATCGCTCCGCCGGGTCGAATTCACCCAGGCGGAAGCGGGCCGTGAAGGCGCGGACCAGCGCCCGGTCCAGGGCGTCCTCCGTGGTGAGACCTTCCTCCAGCGCGGTTTTCAGCCAGACCTTATAATCGTTGCCGCAGCAGATGTCCGTGCCCGCGTTCAGCGCGAGGGCTGCGCCCTCCTGCATGGTGGAAGCGTAAAAGTGTCCCCGGGGCTGGCCCCACATGAGGTTCCAGTTGGGCCCCACATCCCCCACCGCTCCGTCGTCGGAGACGACGTAGCCGTCGAAGCCCCATTCGTCCCGCAGGATATCCTGCAGCAGATGCTCGTTGGCGCTGCAGGGCACACCGGAAATGCGGTTGTAGGCCGTCATGACGGACTGGGCTTTCCCCTCCCGGAAGCAGCGTTCAAAAACGGGCAGGAAGTATTCCCGCAGCGTCGCCTCGTCCACATTGGAGGAGGCGGAATTCCGGTTGTATTCCGAATTGTTGGCCGCGAAGTGCTTGGGGGTGGAGATCGCTTTCAGGTAGCGCCCGTCCTCGCCCTGGATGCCCTGCACATAGGCTGCGGCAAGCTGCCCGGCCAGCAGCGGGTCTTCCCCGAAGGCTTCGTCGTTCCTGCCCCAGCGGGGGTCCCGCCCCATGTTCACCGTGGGGCACCAGTAGTCCAGCTCCTTGCCGTTCAGATTATAAAGCGAGCGCATCTCATCGGATATGGCGCTTGCGGTCTCTTTCACCAGGGCCGGGTCCCAGGAGTTGGCCAGGGCAAGGCAGACCGGGAAAGAGCTGGCCTCCGCGAAGCTCTGGAAAACGGGGAGCACGCCGTGGGAAGCTTCGTTCCACCAGGTCCAGGCACGGATGCCCAGCCGCGGGATCGCCGGCGCGTCAAAGCTAAGCTGACTGATTTTCTCCTCCAGGGTCATGCGGGAGATCAGGTCCAGGGCGCGTTCTTCAAAGGTGCGGGAAGTATCCCGGTAAGCATCCATGATATTTCATCCTTTCGGTTCAATTTTGCGCAGTAATGTGATATGATGCTGAAAAAAACAGGAGGTCAACGATGGAACAGATTCTGAGATATCTCCGCCTTCCGGAACTGATGACCCATGCCGACGGCACAGCCGTCACCAGAGAGAGCTGGCAGCGCCGCCGGGGCGAACTTCTCTATGACCTGCAGCGCTACGCCTACGGCTTTCTGCCGCCGGAGCCCCTGACCGTCCGCGAAAAAGCGCGGGTGGGCTACGATTCCGGCTGGGGCAGGGACGGAAAAGCGCATACCCGCGTGGAATGGATCGAGCTGGAGCTGATTTATCCCAACGGTATCTTTACCTTCCCCTTCAAGCTCATCCGGCCGACGGACGTGGAGACGCCGCCTCTGCTGGTCACCATCGGCATGTCTCTGGAGGGCATTTTCGCCGCCCTTCCGCCGGAGGGCTTCGTTCAGAAAGGGATCGCCGTGGCGGCGCTGGCCACCAACGACATCACTGCGGACGCCTGGCCATTTGACGACGGCATCTGCAAGCTGCTGTGGCCGGAGGGACACGGAGGCGCCGATGCGGGCAAGCTCCTGATCTGGGGCCGCTGCATGGGATATGTGATGCACGATCTGCTGGCTTCCGGCGAATTTGACGAAACGAGAGTCGGCTGCGCCGGGTGCTCCCGCTTCGGAAAGACCGCCATGGTTGCCGGGGCCTTCGACGAGGGCTTCACTCACGTGATCTCCGTCTGCTCCGGCTGCGGCGGCGCCAGCCTTCTGCGTGGAAAGATCGGCGAGACCGTGGCGGATATCACGGGGAATTACGGTTATTGGTTCAACGACGCTTTCAAGTCCTTCTGGGAGGACGTGGACGCGCTGCCGGTGGACGCCCATTTTCTGGCTGCTGCCGTCGCCCCGCGCAAGCTGCTGATCTGCTCCGCCTATGAGGATTTCTGGTGCGACCCGTTTCATGAGCAGCTGACCTGCATCGCCGCCTCCCCGGCCTGGGAGATCCAGGGGCTGCACGGATTTGTCTATCCGGAGCCCAAGGGGCAGAATCCCGGCCCCCGCTACGCAAAAATCGGCGAGAAATTCTTCGACGGCGAAGTATGCTATTCCCTCCGGGAGGGCGGTCACGGCATGCCGCAGGAGGATTGGGACACCCTTGCGTCCTTCCTGCTGGAAAAATGATCAGTTCTTCTGCGCCTGCGACAGCGCGTTCAGCATTGCCCGAAGGTTTTCCCCGGGCATGCCGGGCGAAGCGCCTCCCCCGGCGGAGAGCATCAGGCGGCACCCCTCCGGCCTGGAAGCCAGCAGCGCGCCGACAGCTTCGGCGATCTCCTTCGGCGTCCCCCGCGTGAGTAAATCCAGCGGCGGGAGGCTTCCCAAAATTGCCACCTTCGGCCCGAGCAGCGCGGCCGCCTCTCCGAGCTCTGCCTGATAGGAGTAGTTGAACAGATTGACGCCCAGATCGGCGATATGGGGAAAGGTCGTATAGCGGTTCCCGAAATTATCGTTGTGGAACATCTTCACCGGGACGCTGAAGTGGTCGAAGATCCGCTTGAGACGGGGATGGGCAAATTCCAGGTATTCTTCCTCGCTGAAAAAACCGCAGATATCATCCAGCACCAGGATGCCGCCGATCTCGCCGGCCGCTTCCGCCTGGGCTTCCAGCCAGCGGATGACAAGCTCGGTCGTCTTGTCCAGCAGCCGGTGGATGCGCTCCGGCTCCGTCTTGACAGCCACGCAGAATTCCGGGATGGTCATTAGGAACCCGGCCACGTTCAGCGGACCTCTGGCGGCGATCATGCGCATCCTGCGTCCCCGCTCCAGTAGCGGACCCCGCAGATTCCGGATCCTGGAGAGAGCCAGGGGCATCAGCCCATCCCGCCTCGGGTCCGGCACCGGCAGATCATCCAGCGCTTCCAAATCCTCCGCCGCAGTAATCAGATGCCCGATGCCCACGGTCTGGTCATGGTAAAACCGCACCGGACAGCCGAAGGACGAGGGTTCGGAGGCCATGCCGAATTCCACCCAGTCGCCCGGCAGGAACAGGAGCTCGGGAAAGTCGGTGCGCAGCTGATCCTGGCAGGCGAGCCAGATCGCGCTGTCCGTGTAATAATCCACCGTGTCCACCCGGCAGTAGCCGGGGATCCAGGGACTGTCCACGATCAGACCTGCGGGGACGCGCCCGACAGGTCCGCTCTGCAAAAAGTCCAGAAGGTCTCTCCACTCCCGATCCGTCATGATTCCCTCTCAAAACACTAGATATGGTAGGGTTATTGTACTTGCTCCGGGCATATTTTGCAACCGAAATGAAGTGATTTTTATGGATTATTCCCTTCTCTGGCTGGATTGGAGGCCCAAAAAGCGTCTTCCGGCCTATACCCGCTGCGTCTGCGGCCTGCCCGCCACCCGACAGGGAAAGGCTGCCCTGCGGGAACTGATTTCCGGCCTGCAGGCCATGGGGGCTGCGCCGGAAATCCGCAGGAGCCCGTCGACCGGCATTCCGGCCGTCACACTGATGGAGCGTCCCGGCAGCGATGAGCAGGTATCCCTTCGCCGCAGCGGCGACGGGATCGAGATCGCCGGCACAGGGCGAGGACTGATCTACGGGGTGTTTCATTTTCTCCGGCGTCTCTCCATGGGAGAGGAATTTCCGGAATGGACGTCGGCCCCCGCCTACGCCATTCGGATGCTGGACCATTGGGACAACGCGGACGGCAGCATCGAAAGAGGGTATGCCGGGCAATCCTTCTTTTTCAGGAACGGGAAACCCGTCTGCACGGAGCGCACCAGGGATTATGCCCGGCTGATGGCGTCCTGCGGGCTCAACGGCTGCTGTATCAATAACGTCAATGTCCGCGGGAATGCAAGGAAGCTGCTGACCGGCTCCTATCAGCGGGAGCTGCGGCGCATTGCTCTCTGCTTCGCGGAATACGGAGTATCCCTCTGGCTGAGCGTCAGCTTTTCCGCCCCTTTGGAGCTGGGCGGGCTGGATACCGCGGACCCGCTGGATGAAGGCGTGAGACAGTGGTGGAAGGAAACCTGCCTCCGGCTGTTCACGTCGATCCCCAATTTGGCGGGCTTCCTGGTCAAAGCCGATTCCGAAGGGCGGCCGGGCCCCCACAGCTACGGACGCAGCCAGGCGGAGGGCGCGAACATGCTGGCGGACGCGGTGCGGCCCTACGGCGGCAAAATCCTCTGGCGCTGCTTTGTCTACAACTGCACCCAGGACTGGCGCGACACGAAAACGGATCGTGCCAGGGCGCAATGCGACCACTTCGCGCCGCTGGACGGGCAGTTCCGGGAGAATGTGTACCTGCAGCTGAAGAACGGTCCGGTGGACTTCCAGGTCCGGGAGCCGGTGTCTCCCCTGCTGGGGCATCTGGAGCGCACAGCAAGTCTGATGGAGTTTCAAATCGCCCAGGAGTACACCGGCCAGCAGCGGCACGTGTGCTACCTGATCCCCATGTTCCGGGAGATCCTGGATTTCCGTTTTCACTCCCGCCCGGAAAAGGACAGGGTTTCGGAGCGCATCTCGGCCGTCTGCGCCGTCAGCAATACCGGCGACGACGGAAACTGGACGGGGCACGACCTGGCTGCCGCCAACTGGTTCGGTTTCGGCCTAATCAGCTGGAATCCGGCTGCCGATCCGGCGGAGATCGCCAGGGAATGGTCGATCCTCACCTTTGGGGACGATCCTGCGGTGACGGAAACGGTGACGGACATCTTGCTGCGCTCCCGCGAGGTCTATGAGAAATATACTTCTCCCCTGGGCATCGGCTGGATGTGCGTCCCCGGAACCCACTACGGACCCAGCCCGGAGGGCTATGAATTCGACCGCTGGGGCACCTATCTCCGGGCAAACCACCGGGAGATCGGCGTGGAACGGGGGCCGGAAGGCACCGGCTTCACGGAGCAGTACAGCCCGCCGCTGGCGGCGATGTACCGTGATATCGCCGCCTGCCCGGAGGAATTGCTCCTGTTTTTCCACCGTCTGCCCTATGACTATCGTATGAAGGACGGAAGGACCCTTCTGCAGCGCATATACGACGACCATTTTGCGGGATACGAGGAGGCTGCCGCCATGGCGGACGCCTGGGACAAGCTGGAGGGCAGACTGGACGGCGAAGTTTTCCGGCGCGTGCAGGAACGGTTTCGGATGCAGGTCCGTTCCGCTGCGGAATGGCGGGACGTTGTGAACACCTGGCTTTACCGCCTGACCATGCAGCCGGATGAAAAAGGCCGGAGGATCTATCCATAAAGAAAACCGGGAAAAGCGGTTCGCTTTTCCCGGTTCCTTTATCCTTCCAGTCCCTGATAGATCAGATCCCGCAGCTTCGGATGGATCTCCTCAAAGACGGGACCCATATTCAGAACATGCTGGACGTAGAATGCGCTGAGGCGGTTAGAAGGATCGATGATGCAGTAAGCGCCGGCTGCGCCGTCCCACCCGAATTCCCCGACGGGGCTTTTTCCTCCGTCCTTATGATCGATCCTCGTCCGAACGCCGAGTCCGTATCCGTAGCTGCGGAATCTCTCCCACCGTAGGTCAAAGCCGGCCCGGCGGGAGCCGAAGATATGGTCCGTTCGCATGGCTTCTATGGTTTCCGGCTTCAATACCCGGTATCCGTTTCTGCCAATGCCGTCGTTCGCCAGGGCTTCCGGCAGCAGGATATAATCCTCCAGAGTACTGCACAGCCCGGCGCCGCCGGAATCGTATTCCGGTGAAAAACAGAACTTGTTGTCGCCCGAACAGGGCACCGCGCCCTTTTTCCTTCCCTGCCACTCGAACTGCGGGGCAAAACGGGCTTCCTGTTCCTCCTTCGGGTGGAAGCAGGTGCCGGTCATCCCCAGCGGTTCGATGATCTCCCGGCGCAGCAGGTCCGCATAGCGGACGCCCGTGACCTCCTCCATGACGGCTGCCAGCACATCATGGCAAAGGCTGTAGAGATAGGTGACCCCCGGCTCGTCCACCAGGGGCATCCCGGCGATGGCGCGAACGATGCCGCGGGTGGTGCGGTCCTCCGCCTGTACGATCAGCGGATGGAAGATATCATAGGTCAGGCCGCCGCACATGGTGATCAGGTGCTCCAGCAGCAGCGGCTTCTGCGCCGGGCGGCGGTTTCCGTCCGCATCGGCGATTTCCAACCGGGCGTATTCCGGGAGATAATCGGAAACCCGGTCTTCCAGCTTCAGCTTTCCCTGCTCCAGGAGGCGGCAGAACATGGCGGCGGTGAAGAGCTTGGTGGCGGAATAGAGCCAGTAGATATCTCCCCTGCCCACATTCACCAGATCCTCAAATACCGTTTCTCTTCCCCAGCGGACGATCAGGGAACACTGAGGTACGCCCCATTCCTCCGGCAGGTTTTCCAGATATGCTTTCAGTTCGGAAAAATCCATGATCGATACCTCTCATGAAGCGTACATCATGCCCAGGATGCGGTTGGACAGAGCGGCGGGCAGCAGCTTGAACAGGAGCGCCAGGCATTTGTAGCCGAAGCCGACGGTGTACAGCGGTCTGAGACGCTTTCTTTCCGCCAGCCGGGCGACCAGGTTTCCCGCCGCATCCGGGCTCATGCCGCTTCGCTCGTCCTTTTCCATCTTCCGCACGCTGCGGGAGATCGCACCATGATAGACGTCGTCTCCCTCCGGGCACTTCCGGCGCACGTCGGTAAAACCGGTCTTCGTATCGCCGGGCATCACGGCGGCGGCGGCAATGCCGAAGGGGCGAAGCTCGTTTGCCAGAGCCATGGTATAGCTGTTGATCCCCGCCTTGGAAACGGAATACCAGATCTGGAACGGGATGGGGGTCAGCGCGGCGAAGGAACTGATATTGAGGATGCGGCCGCCCCCCTGCCGCCGCATCTGGGGGATGACGGCCTTGCACATGTTTGCCGTACCGAACAGGTTGACCCGCACCTGGGATTCCGCTTCTCCGTCCGGCGTGAATTCCGCGGCGCCGGATATGCCGAACCCGGCGCAGTTCACCAGCAGGTCCAGCCGGCCTGCACGGCCAAGGACCGCGTCCACCGCCCGGCGGCAGTCGGCAGCGTCGCCGACGTCCGCCCGGATATGCTCGAAGCCGTCGGGGCCTTCTTCCCGGCGGGAGAGTGTGAACACCCGCCAACCGCGAGCCTGCAGCGCCTTGGCGCAGCTGAGGCCGATGCCGCTGCTGCCGCCGGTGACCAGCGCCGCTTTTTTCTCAGCCATTGTATTCTCCGATGACTTCCTTCATGATGTCCATAGCCTCATCCAGCAGCGCCTTCGTGTGGGTGGCCATGATGCTGCAGCGGAGCATGCAGCCGTCCGCCGGGGCGGCGGGAGGCAGCACGGTGTTGACGTACACGCCCTTGTTGTAGAGCTCCGTGGCGATCTTCAGGGTGTTGATGGCGTCATAGGTGAAAATGGGGACGATGGGGGTGATCCCCTCGCGGATCTTCATGCCCCGGGCCTTCAGTCCCTCCCGCATGTAATCGCTCAGCTCCCGCAGATGATCGACTCGCTCCGGCTGCGCTTCCAGCTTGCGCAGGGCGGCCAGCGCCACGGCGCAGGAGGAGGGGGTGATGGAGGCGGCGAACATGAAGGGACGGGAATTATGGCGGATATAGTCGATCACCTTCTGCGGACCGGCTGCATAACCGCCCAGGCTGGCCAGAGATTTGGAGAAGGTGCCCATATAAATATCGACCTGATCCTCCAGACCGAAATAGCTGGCGGTGCCGCGTCCGCCTTCGCCGATGACGCCAAGGGCGTGGGCGTCGTCCACCATGACCCTTGCGCCGTATTCCTTCGCCAGGCGGCAGATTTCCGGCAGATTGCAAAGGTCCGCGCCCATGCTGAACACGCCGTCGGTGACGATCAGGATGCCGGCGGTCTCCGGCACGGTCTTCAGCTGCCGTTCCAGATCCGCCATATCGTTGTGGCGGTAGCGGAGCATTTTTCCGTAGCTGAGCTTGCAGCCGTCATAAATGCTGGCGTGGTTGTCCCTGTCGCAGATCACATAGTCGTTTCTGCCCACCAGAGCGCTGATGATGCCCAGATTGGTCTGAAAACCGGTGGGAAGGGTGGTCACGGCTTCTTTTCGCAGGAAGCTCTTGAGTTCGTTTTCCAGTTCCACATGGAGCTGAAGCGTTCCGTTGAGGAGCCGGGAGCCGGAGCAGCCGGTGCCGAACTCCCGGAGGGCTTTCAAGCCGGCCTCCATCACGTCAGGATCGGTGGTCAGCCCCAGGTAGTTGTTGGACCCCAGCATGATGCGCCGTTTGCCTTCCATAATGACTTCCGTATCCTGACGGGACTGCAGTTCCCGGAAATACGGAAAGATTCCCATGGCTTTATACTCGTCAGCCAGCGTAAAGTCCGCGCATTTCTGAAACAGATCCATCTTTTTCAGCCTTTCTGTGTGTTTTTGTATGATCGATACTTCACCGGTAATTATAGGTTTATGGGATTGAGTATAGCGCAGTTGGGGGCGCTTGTCAAATCACATTAAATCGCTGATTATCAATCGCTTTTGTGTTCTCCGCAGACAACATTCCCAGCAGGATCCAGAAGAACGGCGCATTGGCTGTCGTTCCGATGCCGAAGAAGGAGGCGGCGGTATAGGCGATCAGAGCGCTTCGCAGGGCAGGGGCGGCATGGGAAGGATTCCGGAAGGAACGGACCAGGATCAGCAGCCATGCGGAGGCGAGCAGCAGCAGGGACGGAAGCCCCTGATTGACCAGAATATTCAGCGGCTCGCAGTGGGCGCAGTCCACGGCGCGGCGGATCACGCTCCCGTCCGGCAAAGCCTTGACAAAAGCGATTCCGCGCTCCCCCAGCGTATCTGCCCCGCCGCCGAGAAGCGGGCGCTCCGGCACAAGACGCCAGACATTTTTCCAGATGTAAATGCGACCACTGCCGAAGGAGTCCTCCGCCTGACCGTGCAGCAGCGCGTGCAGCTCCCCCAGGGGACCGCTGAGCGGCAGCAAATACAAGGTAAGCAGAGCCGCCGCGCAGAGAAGCCCGATCCCGGCCCAGGCAAGGCGTTTTCCCGTTTTGCCCACCGGGAGCAGCGCAGGGAGGCAAAGGCAAACGCTGGCGGCCGCCCCCACGAGGCCGGCCCGGATGCCGGACGCCGCCAGCACCGCGAGGCACAGCGCAGCCGGCAGCCAGAGGAAGCGTCTTCCCTTCCACAGCGCAAGCGGCCAGAGGAAAGCGAAGCCGGTGCATAAAACCGAAGCGGTCAGGTCCGCATTCCCGATCAGGGAAAGGAACGCGCCGTTGTATTCCCGTTCCCGCCCGGACCAGCGGAGCGCTCCGGGGTAAAGGCCCAGCGGATTCCGGTCAAAAAACTGAAGGACGGCGACAAGACAAAGAATGCCCGCCGCCGCTGCCGGCAGCCAAAACGGGAACCGGGCGGCGCTTCCGTAAAGGCTCAGGAGCAGGAAGACCGCACAGTACAGCGTGATCGTGATCATACCGTCAAGCCGGTCCCCGCCCAACAGGGCGGTCCTTCTCCAGGGAGAACAGAGCGCGCTGAGGAGGCTCCACCCCCAATATGCCAATATGAGATACTGAACCGCATCCCATTTCCGCCGCAGAAGCGCTTTTTCTCTGACGGCACAGGTGATCACAGCCGGCAGGAACAGCGCCGTCAAGACGCAGAAGACGGCGAACTTTGTCTCCACGATGTTCTGATACCCTTTCGGAGAGACCGCCAGGGGGAACAGGGAGTACATCAGAATCAGATAAACGCCGCAAATGCGGCTCGCATCCCACTTTTTCATGCTTTTTATGATAGCACAAAAGCGCTCCGGGAAGCAATACTGCCGGGTTTTCCCGGCAGCAGCCTTTATAAGTGTTCCTCCTATCCGATCTCTTGGAGGATCTCCAGGCGGAGCCTGGCGATGATCCGCTTTTCCAGGCGGGATATATAGCTCTGGGAAATGCCCATGGAGTCCGCCACCTCCTTCTGCGTCTGCTCCCTTCCGCCTTCCAGGCCGAAGCGCAGCTTCACGATCTTTCGCTCTCTCCCCGGCAGCCGTTCCACTGCCCGACGAAGGATCGTCCGGTCCGTTTCCTCCTCCAGCGGCTGCATCACGATGTCCGCATCTGTTCCCAGCACCTCGCTGAGCAGAAGCTCGTTGCCGTCGTAATCCGTGTTGATCGGTTCATCCAGGCTGATCTCGCTCTTTTGATTCGACAGCTTTCGGAGAAACATCAGGATCTCATTCTCGATGCAGCGGGAAGCGTAGGTGGCAAGCTTGATCCGTTTGTCCGGATCGAAGCTGTCCACGGCCTTGATAAGGCCGATGGTCCCGAGGCTGATCAGGTCCTCCAGCCCTACGCCGGTATTCTCAAACCGCTTTGCCACATAGACAACCAGGCGGAGATTCCGCTCGATCAGGATGTCCTTCACCGTGCTGTCCGCGGCGCGGAGCCGTTCCAGACAAGCTTCCGTTTCCGCTTTGCTCAGGGGTGGCGGCAGGCCCTCGCTGCCGCCGACATAGTAGACCCGCCAGCCAAGAATCTGCCAGAGCCATTCCTTGAATCTTCTTACCATTTCCTTTCCCTCCCGAATCAAATACCGTCTCCGCCGATGATGGCGCTGTAATCCGGCCCCTCCACGCTTTCCCTACTGAACACCACGCGGCAGGCTCCCAGGGCCTGGCTGTCCTGATAGACGGAGATCACTTTCCCGGAAAGCGCCAGCGCGCTTCCGTTCACCGTCCGCAGGGGAATCAGGCAGAATCCCCTGCCCAGCTTCTCCATCCGTTCCTCCGGCGCTTCTCCCGCCGTGGCTTCCAGGATGCTGCGGCATTCCGGAGAAAACAGCGGAGCGAGCACCTTTTCCGACGCGATGACGACGGGCTTCCCGCTGAAGGGGTCCGTGAGCCGGTTCCCCGTGTCCCGCAGGGCTTTCAGTCGCACCTCCCCTCCTTCCCCGATCATGCGCAGCTCGCACACGCCGCCCCGGACGCCTGAAAAACGGAAGGGCAGGGCGCACACGCCGAGGCTGATCCCCGCGGAAAAGATAAGGGCTCTGGCGGTCGCGCGCCCCGCCGCAGCGGTCACCGCCGCCGCAATACCGCCATAGACCGCGCTGAGGAAAAGGAAAGCCAGAGCGGGCCTCCACAGCTTCCGTTCTCCCCCGTATGCCGTCAGCAGCATCAGCAGAAGGGAGACCAGCTTCCCGATCATTGCCGCGGCGGGAGGAACAAAGAGCGTCAGGACCGTGTACGCGCTGCCGATCAGTCCCGCAGCCAGCAGGCGAAGCGGTCTTCTTCGCGTATTGCACAGCTTTCCGGCTGCCCAGAGCAGCACGCTGTCCGCCGTCAGCTCCAGCCAAAAGAGGCTGTCCAAATAAAGCACCCTCATGCCCGTATTGTACGAGCAGGAGGGTGCTTTGTCCGTCGAAAGCTTGCATAGAGCAAAAAACCCCGCCCGGCGCTGCGCCGGGAAGCTATGCCTGCATTATGATTCTTCCGTTCGATTTGTTTCCATGGCCTTGACAGCCTTTTCCAGCTTGCCGCGGGGCATCTCCCACATATGGCCGCAGCCAAGGCAGCGAAGGCGGAAATCCATCCCCGCCCGCAGGACCTCGCAGCGGTCGCTGCCGCAGGGGTGGGCCTTTTTCAGCCAAAGCAGGTCGCCGGGAGATATTTCCATGTTATTCGCCTCCCTTTCGGACAGAATATGGATGGTTACTGGGGGCGGCCGAACGCCGGCCGCCCTTGTGCCGGAGACAGGAAACCTTCGGAGGGATGCATATGCAGTGTTTGATCGCCGCCCATTTTTCTTCCGTCGACGAAGCGGACCGTGCCGTCGCCCGTCTGCGGGGCGCCATCCCCTATATGAAAGCGGAGATCAGCGGCAAAAAACGGACAGGCCTCCCCGGCCACGCGCCGCTGACGGCCTCGATCTATTACCCCTGGCGGGTCAACATGACGGTGCAGGAAGAAGGCAGCATGGCGCCGGAGCTGGGAAGCAGGGTCTTCTATACCTCGGACCTCATGGGCCTGCCGGTTTATCACGACGGAGACACGGAGCTTCTTTTGACATTGGACGCCGCCGACCTCGGACGGGCGAGAGCGCTCCTGGTGAATCTCGGAGCCGGAAATATCCGCATCCGGCCATAGACTTCGGACGTCTTTGCCATTATATCATCTTTCCCTGTTGCAGGAAAGCACCCGGCGCAGTAAAATAGAGGCGAATCATCTTCGGAGGTGCTTCGCCGTGCTGCTTCTAGTGATCGTCGTCATTCTTGTCATTCTGATGTTTCTCTTTGCCTGGTTCTTTTTCCGCAAGGGCTTTCACCGCCCGCCGGCGAAGGACCTGACGGTGCAGGAGGTGTTGATCACTTCGCCCTGGTTTTCCTATACGCCGGTGCTGCAGCCGGCGCTGGAATGGTTTCAGAAGCAGCCCTGGGAGGAAGTGGCTGTCTCCGCCGCCGACGGCTGTACCCTCAGCGGCCTCTGGCTTAGTAAACGCGCGGCGAAGGCCTGCCTGCTCCTGATGCATGGCTACGGCGCGCTGCCGCAGAATCTCAGCGTCATTGCCCGCTGGGCCGCCCGGCAGGGCTGGTCCGTCCTGCTCCCCTATGAGCGCTCCCACGGAAAAAGCGGCGGCGAATACGCCACCCTCGGTCTGCTGGAGGCGGAGGACGCGCGTCTGTGGGCGGAAAAAGCGGAGGAGCTCGCCGGCGATCATACGAAGCTGATCCTTTTGGGGAGCGGAATGGGCGGCTTTGCGGTCCTCCACGCCATTTCCGGTTCGCTGCCCGAATCCGTCTGCGCCGTCGTGTCCGACGGGGCTTATGCCTGCCCCCGGGAGATGGTGCGCCGCGTCATGAAGGAAGAAATGCGGATGCGTGTCTTCCCGCTGCTGCAGATCGTTTGCCTGTTTGCCCGCCTGATCTGGAAGAACGGACCCGGCAGCGTCGACCTGCGCACGGAGCTGAAGGAGAACTCAGCCATGCCCGTTCTGTTCATCCACGGAAAGAAGGATATGCGGGTCCCGTTTAAGTGGACGGAGGAAATGCATAAGGCCTGCGCGTCAAAAAAAGCGCTGTACTTATCGGAAAACGCGGGCCAGGGTGCCGCCTGTATGGCGGACGGAGACGCCTATTTCAAAGAGCTCCGCACGTTCGTTGCGCCGCTGATTTCCGGTGGATGATCCCGCGGTTTTCTTCGGGCGATTTCCGGCGCAAATTGTTGCCAAATGCCTTGACATATGCTTTCGGCTGTGCTATTTTATAACAGCTGCGGCATTTGGAGAAGTACCCAAGAGGCCGAAGGGGCTCCCCTGCTAAGGGAGTAGGGCGTGTTGAGCGCCGCTCGGGTTCAAATCCCGACTTCTCCGCCATGATCCCCGGAAACTGTTTTTGGAAGCGGTTTCCGGGGGTTTTCTTTTGCTTTTCATGCAGCTGCCAGTTCCATGACCGTGTCCTTGTTCAGCCGCTTCGGGATGTCCTCCTCCCGGTAGATGCCGTCGGTGATCCCGTTGGCAAAGTCCTTCTCCGCGTCCGTGGCCCGCAGGCGCTTCTCCGCCCGCCGGGCTTCTTTTTGCAGGCTCTTGGCCGCCCGGTCCTTGGCGATCAGGCTTTCCGTCTTGCCGTAGTCGCCCACGCAGCCGCTGACCTTCACGCCCAGCTTCTTCAGCGCCGGCGTGTCCAGCACCTCCCGGCTCCCCAGCGTCCGCGCTTCCTGCGCCTTCGCCGCCCCGGTCTGCCCTTTGAGGCTGAATCGGATATCGTCATTGCTCTTGACTTTGGCCTGATTAACTGCTATTGTTTCTCCAGAAACAACGCTTGTGGTCTTGGCAAGAGAGCCGGAAACGGTCACTCCCCTTGACGATTCTCGCGTTGTTTCTTTGTTTTTGTCCGAGAATCGGAATACGCTTCCATCCGGCAGGAGAATCCTGTGCGCATAATGCTGCCGACGTTTGGCCTGATCTTTAGTCTCTGCTCCTGGGTCAAGTTCCGTCGGCTGGCGGCGTCCCTGGCTTTCTGACCGGCAAAGCTGAACCTGTCCCCGCCCGCCTGGTCCTCGAACTCCTGCAGAGCTTCCTCCATGGTTCTGCGCAGCTACGCCTGGTGCGTTCCTTTCTATCCAGGTTACTTTTCCATGAGCTTCCGCATAAGATCGGCGGTCACTTGCTTTATGAACTTGTCCGAATACGGGCTGCCCGTTTTCTGCGCCTTGTCCCAGTCCTCCAGCTTGCTCTCCGGCACGCTGGCCAGAAAACCGCTGTCGCTCTTCAAAAGGTATCTCTGTTCTTCCTCCGTCTCCTCCGCCTGCTTCGGCAGCGGGGGAATTTTCAGTTTGCCGTCCAATTCTCAGACCTCCGTTTCCGTTCTCGTTCAGCGTAGCATTTGCTGCGCCGATCGTCAAGCCGGTCGTTTCCTGCATTGCATCCGCCGGAACGCATTATGGGTTCCCTATGTTTTTCATTTTTCGGCGCTTCCCGGCGCATGGATGGATTGACTTTCGGGAGGAAAGCGGTTACTATAAAGAAAATAATATAATCTGGGAGGTATCCGCATGAATCTTTTTGAAAAATACGATCGCATCGCAGCCCGCAATTCCATTTCCCAGTTCTGCCCGCCCCGCTGCTTCGAGCTGGCCGGACAGCAGTTCGACTTCGTCATCGACACAGGCAAGGAGACCGGCGATATCCACCTCGATCTGGTGGACCGGAACAAGCTGACCTGGAGCATCCGCAGCGGCGCGCAGACCGGCGAAACCGAGCGCTATGAAGTCCGCAAGGCGGACGACGACACCTACCTTCTCACCTATTGCGTCAAGGAACCCAGAGCCAACCACACCTTCGTCATCGACCTGGAGCAGGGCCTGGTGACCTTCCTGCGCTGCAGCGTCGGCGAAAACCCCTACTATCCCTACCTGATCGACAGCCATTGGGGCTTTGGCTACATCAAGATCGAGGGCGAGGAGCACACGGACCTCCGCCGCCACGGCTTCACCGACGACGTGATGGGCACCGGCGTCCGCTGGGTCTACGGCCACACGATGTCCACCACCCACGTTTACCACAATTCCAACTGGTACCGCATCCAGTATGCCGCCCGTCAGGCCGGCACCAGCGGCATCAGCAGCATGATGGGCTCCCTCCCCGGCTCCGACGAGCCCGCCGATTACGTGAAGATCAAGGAAGGCATCTACATCGTCAGCGCCACGGAGCAGAACATGGAAAAGATCCTGGGGGCAAAGATGGGCTTCCGGAGCGACACCCTCCTGTTCCTGGACAACTGGAACCGGATGTACAGCGTCGGCCGCGGCTACGGCACCATGACCCGCGAGGGTTCCCCCGACGGCGAGATCTTCTGCATGATCGGCAAATACGCCTCCAAGCCGGAGATCGAAGATCATATGTTCACGGACTCCAATCCCTATCTGGTGTAAGACTGAATCCATAATATGCGAGCCTGCCGCGGATCGAAAGCGGCAGGCTCTTTTTTTGCATTGATTTTTCAGTATATCCGGTAGTTTCCGCCGAGGGCAAGCAGAGTGAAAAAGTAAAGGCAGTTATCGTAATATCGGCGCTTGTCCGTCCGCAGCGGCATCCGGAAAAAGCTTCGGACCGCTTCCAAACGGTGAGGTCCGGCGGCAGCCAGGGATGCGCAGGCCCAGCTTGCCTTCATTCCCAGCGGATGCATGATCGGCTCCGGCGCAAAGACGCCGCCGTCCGGAAACAGCACGTGCTCCGAAGCTTCCGGGTGTTCATACACGAAGCTTTGCAGCGTATCGGCAAATTCCCTCTGCCAGGGGTCCTTTCCAAACCAGACGCGATCCAGGGAAATATTGATGGCGACCCGATAGGCGTCGCTGAAATAGCATCGGCCGAGATTGGCCCAGGGATTATCCTTCTGTGCCTCCGGCACCGGCAGAGGATGCCCGTCAAAACCGCTCATATTGGGGGCCAGACCCGTCCGCCAGGAGCAGGCGACATGCAGATATTTCCGGCTGTTGCGGGCCGCTTCCCGCCAGAACGGACGGTCCTCCTCATCCGCCCAGAGGGCAAAAAGCTCATAAAAATGCGGCAGATGATAGGAAGGGTCGGTGAATCCGGCCTCCGGAACGAATTTGATGAGCTTCGTCTCCGGGTCCCACATGGGACCGCCCACGACCTTTCCGTCGATCGTCTCCGCCTGATTATGGACACAGGCACGGAGGATGCGCCGGGCCTGCGCGCTGTAATCCAGCGGCGGCTTGCCGTCGCCCCAACGGTGGGAAGCGAAGAACAGGGCCATGGCATAGTATTCTTCCCCGTCCGGCGCGGGACCCTGGGCCCGGCGGCTTCCGTCCAGGTTGCAGCTCCAGGCGAAATAATCCCGGTAAGGTCCGTCTTCATGGCGCATATAGCGGAGGCTCCAGCGCCACACCTTATCGAAGACGGCTTTGTCGTCCATCTGCACCGCCATCATCATCGCATAGGACATGCCCTCTGTCCGGGCGTCGTCATTGCCGGTGTCGGTGAAATAGGCGGTATCCGGGTCCGTCTCTCCGTAGATGCGATGTTCCCCGGAAATCAGCTCCCGCCACGCCTCATGCAGGCGCTTTTCCGATTCCTCCTTGGGGATCCCGGCTTCGGCAAACAAATCAGGATAGTTTCTTTCCGTCATATCAGCAAATCTCCCAAACAAAGGCGGCGCTGTCGCTGAGCTCGATATCCTCCGGCGTCATTTCCGCCCGAAAAGCGCTTTTCATCATGGGCATCACCGCGCGGTCCGCGTTGACTGCCGTGCGGGAATACAGCTGCGTATCCTTCCAGTTGTATTCAATGCGCTGCAGCTGGCCCAGCTCTACGCCGGAAGCAGCGCAGAGAAGCTCCGCCTTGCTGCGGGCATTGTCCGCCGCCGCTTTCAGGAGCTTTGCGTTGACTGCTTCGGGCTCCTTCACCGTGAAGCGGATATTCAGCTCCGGTCTGGCGCGGCAGCTGCCGATGGCGCTGATGGTCTCCCCCAGCAGCTGCATATCCAGGTCAAAGCAAAGCTTCATGCTGCAGTGGCAAACATAACCGTCGAACACCTGGATAAAGCCGCCCTTCTCGTCATGCTCGCCGCGGTATTCCGCCCGCACCTGGAAGGCGCTGGTTTTCAAATCCTCCTTGGAAAAGCCGACCTCCGCCAGAGCCTGGGTGATCTCCTCCAGCTGCTCCGAGGAGAGCGCCACGGAGCGCTGATAATCCATGTCCTTTGCCTGCAGCTCCAGGGCGATCTCCGCCTGGTCCGGCTTCACGCGCAGGCTGCCCGTTCCGGTGACGGCGATGGTTCTGCTCATAACTTATTTCCTCCTCAGGAATGCTTCTGCTCTTTCTTGTCCAGCTCCGCCCAGGCGGCCTCTCTCTCCGCATCCTCTTTCTTATGGCGGAAATAGGCGGCCAGGAGAAGAAAGGCCGCCAGGCCGGAGGCGATGCTGAAAAACAGCGCCGCGGCTGCCGTGCCCGGGTCGCGCTGCCACAGGAGCAGAAATGCGGCCAGAAGACAGACAAAAAGGATCAGAAACAGCACGGTCATGAACATCACCGGCCCCGTTCCCAGCACCATGATGGACTTACGCTTCTTTTTCATACCTCGGCCTCCTCCCCGCCGTCCGCAGCGGGTCACCTTGACGTTGATCTTTATTTCAGTTTAACACGAAAGAATGCCCGACGCAACAACAAGAATGGGCATTTTGCCCTAAGTATGCCTTTTCCTTCTGATGATTATAAGGAATCTTTCATAAACCCCCCATTGATTTACGTACCATACGCATTTATAATATAACGTAGTGAAGTAGGGGCAATCAAAGCCCCGCAGGATTTTGCATATAACGAAAAAATATAAAATGAAAGGAAGAAACAAGAATGGCAGTCTTTGAATTCAGCTTCTTTTCCACCAGCATGCACCGCAACACCGAGGTGACCGCTTGCATTCCCGTCGGCGGCCCCATGTTCCCCGGCATGGCGCCCGCGCCGAAAACGCCGCTGCGCCTCCTCATCCTCCTGCACGGGTATTCCGGCTCACACGCCGACTGGGTACGCGGCAGCAGCATCGACCAGCTGGCCACCATGCACCACATGGCGATCTTCTGCCCCTCCGGCGAAAACAGCTTCTACATCGACGACCCCTCCCGCGACGCCATGTATGAGCAGTACATCTGCCGCGAGCTTCCCAAGTTTGCCCGGGAAGTCTTCCATATCTCCGACAAGGTGGAGGACACCTTCATCGGCGGTCTCTCCATGGGCGGCTACGGCGCCATCCGCAACGGCCTGAAGAACCCCGATGTGTTCGGCGGCATCCTTGCTTTCTCCTCCGCCCTGATCACCGACGGCATCTCCAAGATGCCCGACGATCCCCAGCCCGCGCCCCAGGGCCAGGGCGGCGGCGGAATGGGCATGTCCATCGGCTACTTCATCCATACCTTCGGCAAGCCCAGCACGATCATGGGCAGCGATGTGGACCCCAAGGCCCTTGCCAAGAAGCTGATGGAATCCGACGGCCCCAGGCCCAAGCTGTATATGGCCTGCGGCTCCGAGGACTTCCTGATCGAGCCCAACCGGGACCTGCACAAGTATTTCGAGGAGGTCGGCTATCCCCACTACTATGTGGAGGGCCACGGCACTCACAGCTGGGAATACTGGAACAAGCACATCACCGACTCTCTTAACTGGGTCGACGGCAAACTGGAAGAAGCAAAAGAGGGCTGAGAGGAGCAACATTGGGACATGAGTTATGAAGCACTGTTCACGCCGCTGAAAATCGGAGGCGTCACGATCAAAAACCGCATCATCATGTGCGCCATGGGCGGCACCAGCCCCATCGGCTTCAACGGGACCTTTGCGGAGAAGACCCGTCCCTATTTCCTGGCGCGGGCCAAGGCAAACGTTGGCCTGATGATTCCCGGCGTCACCGCCGTGGGCGGAAGCGGACGCTGGCTCTATCAGAGCGAGGACCTGTTCATGGGCCCCCTGAAAAGCCTCATGGAAGAGATCCACGCCTACGGCAGCAAATTCTTCCTGCAGCTGGGCGCGGGCTTCGGCCGCTCCCAGATGGTCTTCCCCGGCATGGACAAGATGCCCCCGGAGATGCTGAAAGCGACCATGGTCGCCCCCTCCGACGGGCTTCCCAACGTATGGGACCCCTTGATCAAGCACCGCGCCCTCACCCGCGAGGAAATCTACGATATCATCGACGCCTACGGAAAGACAGCCGCTCTGTGCAAGAGAGCGGGGATCGACGGCGTGGAGATCCATGCCGTTCACGAGGGCTATTTGCTGGACCAGTTCGCCATGGCCAACATGAACCATCGGACGGATGAATTCGGCGGCAGTCTGGAAAACCGCCTGCGCTTTGCCTGCGAGATCATCAAGAGCATCAAGGCCGCCTGCGGACCGGATTACCCCGTTTCCGTGCGCTACAGCGTCGCCAGCAAGATCAGAAACTTCAACGAAGGCGCGCTGCCCGGCGAAAACTATGTGGAATTCGGGCGCAGCATGGAGGAAAGTCCCGCCGCCGCCCGCATCCTGGAGGCCGCCGGGGCGGACCTGCTCAATGCAGACAACGGCTCCTACGACTCCTGGTACTGGGCGCATCCGCCGGTGTATATGCCCATGGCCTGCAATCTGCCGGAGGTCAGTTATCTCAAGAACTTCGTGAACATTCCCGTGGCCTGCGCCGGGCGGATGCATGACCCGGAGATCGACGCCAAGGCCGTGGAAGCCGGTCAGATCGACGCCGTGGGCGTTGCCCGCCAGCTGCTCTGCGATCCCCAGTGGTGCGACAAGATCCGCGCCGGCAAGCTGGAGGATGTGCGGCCCTGCATCGCCTGCCATAACGGCTGCTTTGCCATCAGCCATTTCAAGGGCACTCCCTCCGGCTTCGGCCGCATGGGCGAATGCGCCCTCAACCCCGTCACCATGAACGAGGAAGCCATGGAGCTGAAGCCCGCCGCGGTGGCGAAGAAGGTGGCCGTTGTGGGCGGCGGCATCGGCGGCATGGAGGCTGCCCGACTGCTGAAAATGCGGGGACATCAGGTGACCCTGTATGAAAAGAGCGGCGAGCTGGGCGGCGCATTCATCGCTGCGGCTGCGCCCTCCTTCAAGGAGCAGGACAAAAAGCTGCTGCTCTGGTACAAGCGACAGCTGCAGGAGCTGGACGTGGACGTGCGCTTGAGCACCGCAGTCGACCCTGCCAGACTGGACGAGCTGGGCGCGGACGCCGTTATCGTCGCCACCGGCGCACAGCCCCGCAAGCTGCCCATCCCCGGCTTTGACGCTCCGAACACCATCGAGGCGATCGACTACCTCAGAGGCAGGAAACAGACGGGCGAAAAGGTCGTCATCATCGGCGGCGGCCTCACCGGCTGCGAGATCGCCTATGATCTGGCGCTGAAGGGCAAAAAGCCCGTCATCGTGGAAATGCAGGACGACATCCTGAAGGTACCCGGACTCAGCGCCGCCAACTCCAATATGCTGCGGGAGATCATCCGTTATTACGGCATCGAGGTGCGTACCTCCTCCTCTCTGAAGGAGATCACCCCCGCCGGCGTCGTTCTGTCGGAGGAGAGCGGCGAAGTCCGCCTGGAGGCCGACAGCGTGATCCTCTCCGTGGGTTATGTGCCGGATAGGAAATTCAATGCGGAAGACCCCCGCGTCCGCGTCATCGGAGACGCGGAAAAGGTGGGCAACCTGCTCACCGTCATCCGTGCGGCATACGCCGCAGCCTATGAAATCTGATCAGGAGAAGGAGCGTGCCGTCATGGGAAAAATCAATCTGACGCCCGGGACGCCCTTTGAGGGGAAAATGACCTTTCCCCCTCCCGCGGGCGTGATCCTGAACAACACCAATTCCAACACCACCATCCCGCCCCATCCGCCGGTGCTCTGCAAGGGCGTGCTGGCGGACGGAAAAGAAGACAGCTGGCTGGAATACATTCCGGAGGAGCTTCCCGCCGGAAAAAAGCCGCCCCTCATCATCTCCTGCCACGGCGGCGGCGCAAGCGCCGAGCTGCAGTTCAATGAAAACTCCTGGTGGTGCGTGTGCGAAGCCGAAGGAGCCATCGCCGTTTTCCCCAATGCCGGCGGTCAGACCCGTGCCTGGCTCAGCGAAGACCCCCCTGCCCAGCCCGCCCAGCCCGGTCCCCGCGCAGGCGGCCTGATGGATGCATTCGCCGGCTCCCCGGACGGGCGCGCCAGCGAGGAGAACCACCATATCAAGTTCCTCAAGGCCCTCATCGAGGAAATGAAAAAGAAATACGACATCGACGAAGGCCGCGTCTATATGCAGGGCATGTCCATGGGCGACATCATGACCATGATGTTCTCCCGCGTCTGCGGACATCTCCTGGCCGCTGCCGACTGCACCGCCGGCCCCTCCCCCGAGGTGGCGCTGTTCAATGAGGACGGCAGCCTGAAGGGCTACGACTGCCCGGTGCCCATGTATCAGTCCCGCGGCGAGCTGGACAACATCGTCGTCGGCAAACGTCCCGGCAAGGAGGATACCACCCGGCAGGACGTGAATGCGGGCAACCGGGAATTCTGGCTGCGGGTCAACGAGTGCGACGACCTGCCCCGTCTGGCGATCCGCGGCGTCAATAACTTCGCCTTCTATACCGGCAAAAAAGCCAACCTCGTTTACCGCGACGTGAAGCACCGCGGCCACGGTCAGACCCTGGACGATTCCTTCTGGGCATGGGAGACCCTGTTCAAGTACTGCCGCCGCAATCCCGACGGTAGCGTCACCTGCTACGACTCCGATTTCACCTCCACCGGCGACAAAACCGCCGTCGCCATCTGCGACGGCGCGCAGTATGCCTATGTGCGCAACCGGAAGGTGAAGCTGGAAGCCCCGGTCTTCTCCGAAGCCCTGACGAACATGGATTTCGCCACCCGGGAACAGGTGGAGGTCAAGCGGGACCTTTATGTTCCCGTCAGCGCCCTGAGCCAGTTCTTCGGCGCGGAAGTGGAGCTTATCAAGGACGGCAAGGGCGCTGTCATCCGCACGAAGGAGGAAGAATTCGAGGTGGTGTCCGAGAGCGTGGCCTGCCTGCACAGCGGCTTCCTGGAAGCAATGTTCATGCCCGCCCGTATGCGCAACGGCGTCCTCTTTGTGCCCCTGCGCTGGTTCGCGGAGGTCATTTTCCGCCGCTTTGTCACCGAATGCGACGGCGCCCTGTATTTCTCCGGCCATTACGGAGAAATGAGCAAGGACATGGCCTATCTGATCAAGGAAATCCTGGCCTGATCCCACATCCGCGCGGCCGGCCGGCTTTTCCGGGCCGGCCGGCCGCTGCGAGGTTCCCATCGGATAACCGATCATCTGAAAGGAGTTCTATTCATGCTGGAAGCGAAAAACTTTATTTCTCTGTCCGACGCTCCCTTTTCCCGCCGCGGCTCCTATCTCGGCTTCTTCATGGACCCTAACGGCGTGGAGCTCTACGGCAAGCCCAAGCTCTATATCAGCAACGTCCGGGGCAACGGCCCCTACCGCCAGATCCAGGCCCAGATCGTGAAGGACGGACAGGCCCTGCCCACGGTGATCTCCACCACGGAAAGCGAAGTCATCCTGGAAAGCATGGCGGGTTCCTTCCGCTTCTGCATCGGCGAGCGGAAATTCGTCCGCATCAAAGGTACCGACGGCCTCACCCTGCGGCTCACGCCTAAAGTAGGCGGCTTCGGCGGCCTGGTCATGGACATGAAGGACGGCACCTGGCAGTTCAGCTTCAACACCACCACCGCCCTGCTGATCCCCTTCACCGGCAAGCTTCAGAGCCGGGCCGCCATGAGCGGGAGCCTGGCAGGCGCGCTTTCCGCCAGCTTCGAGATCGCGCCGGATGCCAGCGGCGTCGTCGATGTGGGCATCGAGGAATACTTCATCCCCGACGCAATTCACCGTCCCCTGGAGGAATACCCCTCCTATGAGGAATGCGTGCGCAGCTATCAGGAGGAATTCGACGCCTTCTGCGAGGATGTCTGCCCCAGTCTGCCCGAACCCTGGGAAGATATGCGCCGGAAGGCGCTTTGGGTCATCTTCGGCCTGATGGTGGAGCCGGACGGCGGCGAGACCATTTTCAAGCACAGCATGATCAAGATGCTTCACGGCACCTTTGAGCATGTTTCCGGCTGGCAGCAGGCCATGCATATCATCTGCCTCAGCGAGCATGCGCCGAAGCTGTGCTGGACGATCCTCCGCGGCCTCTTTGACTATCAGGACGCCAACGGACGCATCGCCGACATCATCATGGACGCCAACTGGTCCCGCAACGCTTTGAAACCGCCCATCCAGGGCATCGCCCTCCACTGGCTGCTGGACAACGATCCGCAGCTCGCTTCCGTCTCCCCGGAGGACGCGCGCCACATCTACAAGGGCCTGGTCCGCTGGAGCGAATACTTCTTCCTCTGCCGCGACCTGAACCGTGACGGCATCATGGAAAACGCCGGCGCCATGGAGACCGGCTGGGAGGACGCGCCCTACTTCAACGTGGGCTTCCCCCTTGCTTCCCCCGATATGAATGCCTACCTTGCCATCCAGCTGGAGGCTCAGGCGCGGCTCGGAAGACTGCTGGGCGAGGAGGAATCCGTCTGCGCCGACTATGAGGCGCAGTCCAAGGCGCTGATCGAGCGCATCATCAAGAATTGCTGGGACGGCGAAAAGTGGAGCGCCTACAACTCCGAAACGGGAAAGAAGTCCAATACCCAGACCATCAGCCTGATGGGCGCTCTGATCCTGGGTAAGCGGCTTCCCGAGGAGATCATCGAGAAAACCATCAAGACGCTCATGGAAAAGGACAAGTACCTGACGCCCTACGGTTTTGCCACCGAGGCTGTGGACAGTCCCTACTTCAACCACGCCTTTGCCCAGGGCAGCGTCATTCCTCCCGCGCAGCTCATTTTCTGCCTGGCGCTGGAGGCCTGCGGCCGCTTTGACCTGGCGCGGGAGGCCGGTCTGCGCTACATCCTGAATCTGAAAGAGAACGGCTTGTTCCATACCCACAACGCGCTCACGGGCAAGCCCGAGCGGGGCATGGTGGCCCTGGACGAAAAGTTCCTCTTCTGGTCTGCCTGGTCCTCCTCCATCTATCTCTTCATGGCCCAGCGCTACGGAACGCTGTGATAAACGCTTCGGAGCACCGCCGCAGCGGTGCTCCGATTTCTTATCGTTTATATGCGGCGATGACCGCCTCCATGACGGCGCTTCTCAGCCCGCCTTTTTCCAGAGCTCGTACGCCCTGGATGGTGGTCCCGCCCGGAGAACACACCTCGTCCTTCAGTTGGGCGGGGTGTTTTCCCGTTTCCAGCATCAGTTTCGCCGAGCCGGATACTGTGGCCGCTGCCAGCTCCAGAGCGAGGGAGCGCGGCAGACCGCAGGCGACGCCGCCATCCGCCATTGCCTCGATAAAAAGATCGACAAAGGCGGGGCCGCAGCCGGAAATGCAAGCCCCTGCGTCGATCAGCCGCTCCTCGACCTTGAGGAAGCGGCCGGAGGCGGACATGGCCGCAAGAAAGCTTCCTTCTGTTTCCGCTGTCACTTCCCCGCTGCATGCATAGAGGATGACGCCCTCTCCCACGGATACCGGCGTATTCGGCATGATCCGGATCACGGGAACATCGTCCCCCAGCAGTTCCTTGATCCTTGCGATAGAAGTCACGGCAGCCATGCTGACGACGGTGAAGGGTTCCCTTCGCTGCTTCAGGACTTCCCGCAGCTCCGGCGTCACCTCCGGCAGCATCTGCGGCTTGACGCCAAGGAAGATGAAATCCGCTTCCGCCGCGCCCGGATTATCCGTAACCCGTCCGCCGATCCTGGCCTGCAGAGCTGCCGCCTTTTCCCTGCTGCGGTTTGAAAGCAGGAGCTCATTATCTCCGTTTTTTGCCGCGGCTGCCGCCAAGGCGGCGCCCATATTCCCGGTCCCGATGAATCCAAGTGTCCGCATCGATGCTTCCCGCCTTACTTTACGAGTTCTTGTCCCATTTGGAACGCCCTCCGGCAATCCTCCGGGAACACCTTTTCATGCTTTTCCTGCCGCCTGGGCACGTCGAACATATCCCCCACATAAAGGTCATAGTTGTCGAACTGCAGGGTCTCCGTGGCGCAGACGACCTTCGTTTCTCCGAAGAAGCGCTCAAAGGTGCCCTTGTGCCCGCCGATGAGGCTGTCATAGAAATGCTCGTCAGGGCAGTTCATGGTGTAGATAAGCCCCACCTTGACTTTATGATCGTAGGCGCAGGCGCCGTCCCGCCGGTACATCAGTCCGGGGAACCAGAGCCGTTCAAAGAGATTGCGCACCATGCCCGGCACATCGCCGAAATAGACCGGCGCGGAGATGATGACGGCCTCCGCTTCCAATATCCGGTTCAGGATATCCGTCAGATCATCCTTCACGGCGCAGCGCCCGAAGCTTTTGCCGCCGAGTCGTTTGCAGGCAAAGCAGCTTCGACAGCCGGTGAAATTCAGGTCGATGAGATGAATGAGCTCGGTATCCGCGCCGACGGAAGCGGCGCCCTGCAGCGCATGTTCCAGCATTTGGGCGGAATTCCAGTTTTTTCTGGGACTTCCGTTCAATCCGATGACGTTCATATTTGCGCTCCTTTCGATTCTTTTTGATGATTATACCTGTTTCATGAAAAAAAGCAAGGCTTTCGACGCTGTTTTCGGTTTGGCGCCGTTTGTTTTGAAAACCTTGAAAGCCGCTGCATTGTGTGATATGATGCAGAAAAGAACGGGATTTCCCTTTCTGAATCCGAAATTTCAAAATAGGAGGTACCTATCATGCAGGAAGTATATGATTTTCTGAAGAAGGCCGGAACTTACTATCTGGCCACCGTGGAGGGCGATCAGCCCCGCGTGCGCCCCTTTGGCACTGTGAACATCTTCGACGGCAAGCTCTACATCCAGACCGGCAAGATCAAGCCCTGCTCCAAGCAGATGGCCGCCAATCCCAAGATCGAGATCTGCGCCTTCGCCGGCGGCGAGTGGGTCCGTGTGGCTGCCAAGGCCATCAATGACGACAGGATCGAAGCCAAGCAGAGCATGCTGGACGCGTATCCCAACCTCCAGGCCATGTATAAGGCCGACGACGACAACACCCAGGTGCTCTATCTGAAGGACGCCACCGCCACCTTCTCCTCCTTCGGCGGCTCCGACCGCGTCGTGAAGTTCTGAACGGCCGGTCCGCCGACAGGGGCCCACAACGCAGGATGTCAATGAACCGGAAGTACCTGCCTCGGTTTTTGCGAGGCAGGTACTTTTCTTTATTGCCTTTGATCGCAAAGCCGCTTAGCGGAGCCGGTGATCTGTCCGATCATCAATGATCCTGACGATGCTCCACTTTCCCGCGTTTCCCGGCGGCAGCTCTGCGCAGGGCCCACAGAGCGGCAGAAATGAGCAGCGTCGCACAGACCATCAAAAAGCAGCTGAATCCCCAGTGTCCGCCGATATTGAAGCCGTAGAAATCCGGCCATCGCTTTTCCACGAACACCATGGTGATATAAACGATACCGTACAAAATCGTCGGGAGCAATCCGAGGAAGACGCAGCGGAAACGAATCGGCGGTTCTCTTTCCAGAAAACAGAAGCCAAGCATCGCCAGCAGCGGCGTCAGCAGATGCATAAACAGGTTGGCGCCCTCGATCATGCTTCGGTAGCCGTACAGGAATCCCAGGAAGCAAAACACCGTGAAAAACGTGACGCCCACCGCCGCAGCGCCGACATGCTTGAAGACAAGGAGCCAGCGCGACGGCTGCTTGCCGCTGCCGAGGCTGCGCAGCTGCCCGATCAGGAGCAGCAGCGAAGCAAGTGCGGCCAGGAGATTGGAATCTACGGTAAAATACTGAAAGCAGCGGGTATTCATGACCGCCATGTTCCCGTCGCCGCCCACGGTGAAAAAACGGCTCATGGAATAGGCCGTGAAAACGACGATCAGCAGATTGCACACGGAAGCAGCGACCGTCCTGCCGCGGCCATGTCGGACTTCTTCCACGGTTTTCCCTCCTCTCCCGGTGTGAATTGTATTATATGCGATATAAGGGTATGTGTCAAACCATTCCGCTCTTTCACGGCCTGTGATGCTCTGCGAAATCTTGACGTTTGCACAAAAAGGTGATAATGTATTTTCATCAATATGTGCAGAATATCCAATCATCTGCGATCTGAACAGGAGGAAGCGAACATGACACCCGAAAACCAAAAGAAGTATGACGCAAAACTGAAACGAATAACGGATGCGCTGGAGCTGAAAGAACCGGATATGATCCCCATCACCCTGTCCGCAGAGCTCTTTCCGGTCTTCAACGCAGGGTACACCGTGGCCGAGGTGGTCTACGACGCCACGATGGAAAAGATGAAAAACGCGCTTGTGAAGTATGTCAACGATTTTGACCCGGACATCCACCCCGGCCTCTGCAATATCCTGGCCGGCGAAGGACCGGGCCTGGAGCTGACCGAGCCCAACAACCAGCGATGGGCCGGAATGCCGGGAAAACCCATCGACGACAATTCCCTGCAGCAGCACATCGAATTCCCTACGCTGCTGGATGAAGAATTTGAAGAATTCAGCACGGATCGCACCGGTTGGACCTTCCGCAGACAGATGCCCCGGCTTTCCAATCTGCTGAAGCCCATGGCTGCCCTGAGCTACGCGGGAGACGCACGCAGCCTGGCGCGCGTTTTCTCCACGCCGGATTTCCAGCATATGATCGAGCAGTTCCGGAAGATCAACGAGTTTTATGAAGAGCATGACAAGCGCGCTGCAGAAGTGGTCAAGACCGTGGAAGAAATGGGTTACCCCAATCTTCGCACCGGGATGGCCGGCGCGCCCTTTGACAGCTACTCCAATTTCATGCGCGGTACGATCCTCAGCCTCAGCGATCTGTACGACAATCCGGATTTCGTGCTGGCCCGCGTGGAGGAAAACTATGAGCGGACGATCAATATGATCCGTATGAGCAAGGGAAAAGGCCATGAATTCGTCTTTATGCCGCTGCACAAGGGCATGGACGGATTCATGAGCGATGAACACTATGAAAAGTTCTACTGGAAATACCTGAGAGGCGTCATTCTGGAGATCATCGACGCCGGAAAGACACCCTATGTATATACGGAAGGAAAATACAATTCCCGTCTCGACTTTTTGACCGAAGTTCCCCCCGGTAAGGTGATCTATCACTTTGAAGACGTGGACATGGCTGTCGCCAAAAAGAAGCTTGGCGGGATCGCCTGCATTACCGGCGGGTATCAGCCCTGGAAGTTGGGTTGGGATTCTCCCGAAAAGGTGCGGGATGAGGTCAAAGCCCTCATCGACACCTGCGCACCGGGCGGCGGCTACATGTTTGAGACCAGCTGCGGTCTGGACTATGCTAAGCGCGAGAATGTGGAGGTCATGTTCGATACCGTTCGGAATTACGGCAAGGCATAAAAATCTCCTGAACACACGGACGGACCGGGCAGTGGTCCAGGCTGCCCGGTCCGTCCGTCTGAACAGGAGGTGGAGGATTATTTCCGCGGGGCGAAGCCCCGTAGAAAGCGTGTGCGCCAGACCGGACGATCGGGCAGTGGTCCAGGCTGCCCGAGTCCGTGTCTGAACAAGGAGGTTGGAGGAATTATCTCATACGAGCGAGAAGTCGGCGCTCGCTGAAATCATAAAAAACGGGTATATCAGATTGCAATAGCAATAGCTGACACACCCGTTATTCGTGTGCTCACTGCCATAGACACTTCCTCGCTATGGCTGGAAAACAAGCTGAACAGTAAGTCTTCTGACTCGTGTTAGGAGCTTACGCTCTGCGGGACCTTCCTACCTTCCCATGAAAAATCACAGTGGAAGCCTTTCGGCTCACATCCAGCGGATGCTTCGGAGATCCCTCGCACTTACAGCGTCGGATACGCGGGGCTTTTCACCCCATTCCGTCTACGCCCGATCCTGACCTTTGGCCTTTGCGGATCGGCCGACTGAACGCCCATTCAATTGTTACGCTTATGAACGATATTAAGATAACAGATTCGCGCCGGAATTGCAAGTATAAAATCACCGAATCTGGTGATTTTCTCAGATTCTTTTTTTGGCAAAAGTGACAGAGCGCCCGAAAATCGGTGGGTTTGCATCCGATTTCCGGGCGCAGGTCAAGCTCACTGATACATGTCGTACATTCTGCCTGCCATTGCCTGCGCGGCTTCCAGGGTCACCGGAACGGGGCAATAGGTGCTCAGGTGGCTGGTGCTTCCCTCGTGCGCGATCTGCAGGACTTCTTCCCTGCTGTAGCCCATTTCCTTCAGGGACTTGATTTCCAGCTTGCGCATCAGAGCCCAGAGGGTATCTGCGCAGAGATGCCCCACTTCCTCTGCGGTTTCGTCTCCCTTCAGGGGAATGCGCATAGCTTCGGCCACCATCTTGATCTCTTTGGGCACGGCGGGCGCGGCATACTCCAGCGCGACCGGAAGGGCCATGGCGCAGTTATAGCCATGGGGCGTGTGGAAGGCGATGCTCAGACCGTCGGCCAGGGCGTGGCCCACATGACACATGGTCTCAGCGAAAGCGATGCCCGCCCAGTTGGCTGCAAGGGACATCTCCGTCCTTGCCTCCACGTTGTCCGGCTCTGCCCAGGCGGTGTAGATGTTGTCGATGATCTTGCGGATGGCGGCGCAGCCAAAGAGCTGGTTGTGGGGATTCGTCACGTTGCTGGTGACGCATTCCGCCGCGTGACTCAAAGCGTCCATTCCGGTGAAGGCGGTCACGTGTTTCGGAAGCTTGAAGGTCAGCTCCGGGTCCACCACTGCCAGATTGGTGTTGACGAACACGCTCCATTTTCCGTTCGTCTCCGTCTGGGTGATGATGGCGACGCGGGTGGCCTCGCTGCCGGTCCCGGAAGTGGTGGGGACCGCTACCACGGGCACCTTGGTGTCCACGCTGATGGGCTTCGCCAGCACGTATTTGCTGATGGGGCCGGGATAGCTCATCAGAATGCTGATCGCCTTGGCCGCATCCATGCTGCTGCCGCCGCCGATGCCGATGATGACGTCCACCTTTTCCCGAAGGGCGATCTCCCCCGCTTCATCCACCACGTTGATCGTGGGGTCGGACATGATCTTATTGAAGCACACGCACTGGATGCCGGCTTTTTCCAGGCTTGCCACGGCGCGGGCGGGAACGCCCGCAGCCTCCACGCCGGGATCGAAGACACAGAATGCCTTCTTGCTGCCCAGCTCGGAAACATATTCGCCCAGGTGGTCAATGGCCCCGGCCCCGAAATAAATGGGGCAATTCTGCATGTATTGGAACATAATATCCTCTCTTTCCGCTTTCAGCGCAGGATTTTGACTTCCAGCCGCTGTCCTTCTCCCTTGAGCTTGGGGAATTCCTTTTCCGCATAGCCCAGAGCGCAGGAGCCGACGCAGGTGTAGCCTTCGGGGAAGCCCAGCTTCTTCTGCAGCTCTGCGCTGGAATTGATGCCCGCCATCGCCATCCAGAGATAGACGCTGTCGATGCCGCGGTCCGCCGCCAGCACCATCATATTCTGGATGATGCAGCCCGCATTGGAGAGCTCGATATTCTCCAGGAAGCCCTTCTTTGCGGCAACGACCACCAGAGTCGGCGCCTGATAGAGAGGATGACTGCCGGGATTTCCCTTGGCGGAGGTTTCATCGATCTCCTTCAAAAGCGCGGGATCCTGCACCGCGAAGAGCTGAAGGCTGGCGAAGTCGGCGCAGCCGATGGCGGCCTGTCCGCCGGCTACCAGGATATCCTGCAGATCTTCTTCGCTGATCTGCCGGGAGGAGAAAGCTCTGGTAGAGTGGCGTTTTTTGATTGCGTCAAACGTGTTCATCATGATCCTCCTCATCGAAATGATTCATACGTGGATTGTACCCCATTTTCCCTTCGCTTGCAAGGGTGGAAGGAAGATTGCGCTTCACTCTTTTTCCGCTTTCGGCGCTTTAAGGCCGAAATAGGCCTCGATCTCTTTCCTCGAAGCGGTACAGGAGCCCTGGATCATCTCCGGACGGCCGCCGCCGCGCCCGTTAATGGCGGCGTTGATTTCCTTCGCGAGGCTCCGAAGGTCTACGCTACGGCTGCCGATGATATACTTCCAGTCTCCGTCCTTCCCCGAAAAGGCGGCGCACATCCCGCTTGTCTTTTCCATACCCGCGTTGACGAGCTCCCGCAGGGACAGCATATCCAGCTCCGGCTCAAAGAGGCAGAGATTGCCCGTCGTTTCCGGAAGGGCGGCCGCCTTCATCTGCAAAATCTGTCTCCGGGCGTCCGCAAGCGCCTGCTTCGTTTCTTCCAGTTCCCCCAGAACCCGGCGGACGGCCTTCGGCGTCTCCAGCTGGGGCACGCTGAGCAGTCCGGAGATGGAAAGCGTCGCCTGATAGCGCGCTCGGGCGTCCTCCACGGCGTCCAGGCCGCAGAGCATGCGGAGCCGTATCCCGCCCCGGTGACGCATGAAATCCAGAATGTGCATGCTGCCGATCTCCCCTGTGCGGGAAACGTGGGGCGCGCAGCAGGCGCAGAGATCATACCCTTCGATCTTCACCAGACGAACGTTCTCCGTCAGCTCCAGCTTGCTGCGGTATTCCAGCGCGTTAAGCTCCTCCTTTGCCGGATACCAGCAGGTGACGGGGACGTTCCCGGCGATGGCAAGGTTGACTTCGGTCTCCAATTCATCCAGCTGCGGCCGGGTCAGTTCCCCGTCGAAGTCCACGGTCACGTCTCCGTCGCCCAAGTGAAAGCCCACGTTCCGGTATCCGTAATGCGCGTGGACAAGGCCGGACAGCAGATGCTCCCCGGAGTGATTCTGCATCCGGCGAAAACGCTTTTCCCAGTCCAGCTTGCCGGCGACGGCCTCGCCGGCAGTCAACGGCGCATCCAGATAATGCCGGATCACACCCGAAGCCTCCTGCACGTCCAGCACGCGGCAGCCGCCCAATTCGCCGCTGTCGGCGGCCTGACCGCCCCCTTCAGGGAAGAACGCGGTCCTGTCCAAAACGACGGCCCAGCGCTCTCCGTCCTTTTCGCAGGAAATCACCTTTGCGGAGAACTCCCGCAGATGGCTGTCCAGATCATAGAGCTTCTCGGTCATACGCGCCTCCGAAAACAACTGCGCCGGTACAGACCGGCGCAGTTTGGTGATCAGTGTCTGTCGACCCATTATGCGGTCAACGGATGCGGCTTGTCAAGTATCGGCAGCGCGGCATTTTTCCGTCGCCTCCAGGATCGCGGCCCGGTTTCGGTTCAGCCGCTCCCAGGCGGGTTGACAGAGCCGGTCCTTCCAGCTGTCGATCTCTGCGGGATCGATGAAGCAGGCGTCTACTACCTCCTCCGGCTGAAGGGTGAGCGCCGGTTCGCGCTCCGGGCACAGATAAAGATAGTTGTCGAAGAAGAACCGATCCGCCTTTTCCGAACTCATGAGCCGGACATGCTCCGGCGCGGCGACCAGCCCGGTTTCCTCCCGCAGCTCCCGCAATGCGCCGTGAAAGCTGTCTTCCCCGGCCAGCACGCTTCCCCCTGTGTTCTCCCAGAACAGTCCCCAGGGCTTGTCGGGGTGCCGCCGGGTCAGCAGCAGTCTGCCGTCCGCCGTGACGGTCCAGATGCCGACGACGATATGCCAGTAACCCTCCGGAACCGGCTGACCGCGCAGCATGGTCTTCCCCGTGGGCTGCTTGTTTTCGTCATAGAGCTCCCAAAGCTCAGGCATTCTCCACCTCGAAGAATTTGATAAGGACGCCCTTTACGTCGGGATGGCCTTCGCCGCGGAATTGATTGGTGTGCAGATAAGGCGCGAGGGTCTTGCTGTCGGTGATGAAGGTGGGAACGGTCTTGAAGGGCATGCTCTGGGTCTCAAACCAGCCGTTGTTTTCAATGAAGATATGGCACTTCTCCCCGGCGCTGTCCTCGCCCTCCAGCAGATAGCGGGCGGACATATGCCGCACGCCGGCCAGGTTCACCCGCTGGCAGTCCACGCCGCCGGGGCGCACCACGCCGCTGAAGATTTCGCCTTCCGCCGTGCCGCCGAAGGGGATCATGACAACCTCGCCGGCAGGCCCCTTGAGGAAGGAGCAGTCCTTCATGTCCATCGTCACGTGGATTTGCAGAATCAGTTTGTCAGCCATGGTTATGATACCTCCTGATCGAGCCTGACGGCCCGGAATTTACTGCCTAAAACCAGCGCTTCCACGGCGCCGGAAGAAATCTCCTGCAGCCGCCGGTTCAGTGCTTCGCTTTTTCCCTTTTCCAGCAGCGCCTCCAGGGAAACGTCCGCGCCGAAGTCCGTGGCGGTCACCACGGCTCCGGCCAGCTCCAGCTCCCGCCGAATCCGCTCATACATCCCGTAAGGGCAGGCGATGAGCAGCTCCTCCCATTCCCGCACGCTGGCGACGCCCGCCGCAGCCAGCGCCAGCTTCGCCGTCTGGGAATAGGCGCGCACCAGCCCGCCGGTGCCCAGCAGGACGCCGCCGAAATAGCGGGTGACGATGCAGAGAACGTTTTGTATCTCCTTGGCGCGGAAAACCGTCAGCGTGGGCATCCCCGAGGTGCCCTGGGGTTCCCCGTCGTCGGAATAGCGCATCGTACCGCCTTCCCGCAGGATATAGGCGTAAACATTGTGGGTGGCGTCCCAATGGCGGGAACGGATTTCCTTCAGATGCTCCAGGGCCTCCGCTTCCGTCTCCACAGGCCACACCCGTCCGATGAAGCGTGACCGCTTTTCGATGAATTCCGCCTCGCCGTATCCCGCGGGGGTCAGATAATCCTCACGCATCGTCTACCGCAAATTCCCGGAGACGCCCGTAGACCTCCGGCGTGCAGACGGCGGTGACACGGATGCCCGCATCGGTATATTCCGTTTCCTTGATGCGGCAGCTGTCATGCAGCCGGTCCAGCTCTCCGCCCCGCGCATAAGGCAGCAGGAAGGTCACGGTCTTCTCCCCCGCCGTCAGCAGGCGGAACATCCGCTGCTTCAGCTGATCCAGTCCTTCCCCGGTCACGGCGGAGATGCAGACGGCTTCGCTGCTGCGGGGCAGCTCCAGGCCGGCGCAGCGGTCGCACTTGTTATACACTTCGATCCTGGGCGTCGTCTCCACGCCCAGCTCCCGAATGAGGGAATCCGTCACCCGCAGCTGGTCCATCCAATCGGGATTGGATACGTCGATCACATGCAGGATCAGGTCCGCGTAGTTGAGCTCCTCCAGCGTCGCCTTGAAGGCGGCCACCAGCTGCGTGGGCAGCTTGCGGATAAAGCCCACGGTATCGCTCAGCAGCACCTCCAGGGTGTCGTCCAGCTCCAGGCGTCGGGTGGTGGTGTCCAGCGTGTCGAACAGCCGGTCGCCCGTATGGATGCCCGCGCCGGTCAGGGCGTTCAGCAGCGTGCTCTTTCCCGCGTTGGTGTATCCCACCAGGGCGACGGAAGGCACTTCGTTTTTCTGTCGGCGGCGGCGCTGGGTACCTCGGACGCGCCGCACCTCCTCCAGTTCCTCCTGCAGCTTCTGGATCTTGCGGCGGATATGCCGCCGGTCCGTTTCCAGCTGCGTCTCGCCGGGGCCGCGGGTGCCGATGGGACTCTTGCCGCCGGAAGCGGTCTGCCGCACCAGATGGGTCCACATGCCCGTCAGCCGGGGCAGCAGATACTGATACTGCGCCAGCTCCACCTGGAGCCGCCCTTCCCTTGTCTGGGCGCGGCCGGCGAAGATATCCAGGATGAGACCGCTGCGGTCCAGCACCTTCACACCCAGCGCCTCCGTCAGATTGCGCATCTGGGAGGGGGAAAGCTCGTTATCGAAAACCGCCAGCTCACAGTCGTTGGCGGCGATCAGTTCTTTGATTTCCTTTGCCTTGCCGGAGCCGATGAAGCTGCCGGGGTCCGGCGTGTCGCGATTCTGCAGGGACCAGCCCACCGCCTCGCCGCCCGCTGTTTCCAGCAGCGCCGACAGTTCCTCCATGGTCACTTCCGTGCTGCGCTCCTCCGGCGGCATGCTGTCCGCAGCGAGGCCGACCAGAATGGCCCGTTCTCTTTTTTCCTGCTGTATTTCCTGCATGCAATTCCTCCGAATCTATAAAAAAAGCCCCGCGCGAGGGCGCGGAGCTTTCGGAATATCCAAGTCAGGCAAGGCCAAACTTCTTGTTGAATTTATCAACACGGCCGCTGGTGTCGACCAGCTTCTGCTTGCCGGTGAAAAAGGGGTGGCACTTCGAGCAGATTTCGACCTTGATATCCTTTTTGGTGGAGCCGGTGGCGATCACCTCTCCGCACGCGCACTTGATGGTAGTCTGATAATACTGAGGATGGATACCTTCCTTCACTTCAGTTCACCTCTTTCTCTTCTTTTTGCAACGCAGGATATATTAACACATTTTCATTCTGATTGCAAGTCTTTTTTCTCTCGAATTTCCTGTGTTTTTTCGCTTATCCGTCCAGGTTCCCGGTTTCATACATGACCGCCGTCAGGGCGCAGAGAGGTGCGGTCTCGCAGCGCAGGATACGCGTGCCCAGGGTGACGGCAGGGATGCCGGCTGCCTTCGCCGCTTCCGCTTCCTCCGCCGAAAAACCGCCCTCCGGCCCGGTGATCAGGGCAGCGGAGGTAAAGGGCTGTCTGCTTTTCATCAGGGCGCGGAGGCTGAGGCTCGTTTCTTCTTCCCAGAGAAAGGCGGCCAGCCCGGCTCGGGAGGCCTCCCCCAGCATCTCCGGAAAGCGCGGAATCCACCGTACCCACGGGATACGTCCGCGGCCGGACTGCATGGCCGCCCCTTCGGCGATCTTCTGGAGCCGTTCCAGCTTTCCGCGAAGGGCTTTTTCCTCCGGCCGGGCCACACAGCGGGAGGATTGGAAAAAGACGATCCCCTCCGCGCCCAGCTCCACGGCCTTCTGGACGATCACTTCCGTCTTGTCCCCCTTCGGCAGCGCGGCATAGAGCACGGCGCTGACCGTAGGTTCTCCCGTCATGGGGCGCAGCTCCAGCACCCGCAGGAGGCAGCCTGCTTTATCCGCCGCTTCCACGGCGCAGCGGGCTTCCGTTCCCCGTCCGTCGGAAACGATCAGCTCCTCCCCCTCCCGCACGCGCAGGACCCGCAGATGCTCCGCATGCTTTCCCCGAAGGGTGATATGCGCCTCCCGCAGGTCGCAGTCGGGGGCAAAAAACTTCGGCATGTATCCTCCACGTCCTTTGCTTCATAGAATGGTCCGAGATCAAGACCGGGGAGATGGTTATGGATGGAATCCGGCTTTGCGGCGGTATGGGAGCGCGTTACCGGCGACCTACCGGCGAAGGACGAGCAGGCGAAGCTCCGCAGATGGATAGAGGATGAAGCGCATAGCATCCGGGCTTATGAAGCGCTCCTGCGCACGGGACTGCCGAGAGCGGCGCAGGAAACGCTGCGGCAGATCCTTTCGGAAAAACGAATTCGGCTGAAACGCCTGCAGACCGTGGTTTTTCTGCGCACGGGCGATATTCACGTTGTCAGCCTGCCGGAAGAACCGAAGCCGCCGACGCTCCTCCGAAGCCTGAGAAGCCGGTATGCAGCGGAGCTTGCGCAGGCGGAAAGCTTCCGCCGGGCCGTTTCCGGCGGGAGCGACCTGCGGGAAATCTGCGCGGAGCTCGCCGAGGGAAACAGGCTAACGGCGGAACGCCTGCGAAGCCTGGCAGAGCGTTTACTCTGAACGGCGGAGCATCCCGTCCATTTCTTCCTTGATGGAAACACGGGGCAGCAGCGCGCTCAGCCGGTAGCTGACATAGTGGCCGTCCTTTTTGGCGGCCAGGATCTCCATATCCTCCGAAAACTCCCGCAGCACCTGCAGGCTGCTGCCGCAGGGCAGACAGTATTCCTGGGATGCGGCGGCAACGGCGATCCGGCGGAAGCTGCGGCGGCCCTCGCTGACGGCCTTGACCACGGCGGTGCGCTCGGCGCAGATGGTGTCCCCGAAAGAGGCGTTCTCCACATTGCAGCCTAGGAACACGCTTCCGTCAGAGCATTCCAGCGCTGCGCCGACGCGCAGTCCGGAATAGGGCGCATAAGCATTTTCGGCAGCCTCAAAGGCCATGTTCAGCAGTTCTCTGTCTGTCATTGGTTCTCCTCTCTCAATGATCCGCGGTCACCCACGCGGTGACGGCGCGGAAGGGGTCCGTCCAGCTGGGATCCGTTTCCCGCACGGAGCCCTGCCTGGAATAAATGATCCGCCGCTGAAAAACAAGCGGGATCACCCGGCAGGTCTCCGCGGAATAGGCGCACAGCTCCGATGCGATCTGCCTTCGCTCCTCGCCGGTGGAAGCGCGGAGGTCTTTCGCCAGCTTCAGCAGCATATCGTCCCCGTATTCCCCGAAGAGCTGCGTCAGATCGAAATCCGCCGTCAGCCTCATGGAACCGAGATACATGTCGTAATCCCGGCTCCTGACCGCCTGGAGGAAATCATTATCTCCCACAAGCCGCAGCTCCGTTCGGATGCCCTTGCGCTTCAGGTCTTCCGCGATGCTCCGGGCAGCTGCCGTTGCCGCCTCGTTCTCGGAGCAGACAAGCAGCTGAAAGCTGAAGGGCGTGGGGATGCCGTCCCGGAAATACTCCAGCACCCCGTCCCCGTCATAGTCCTCCGTCAGTATCTCAATGCAGTATTCGCCGAAATCCGCGGGCAGCCAGGCCTTCGCCGCGGCTTCGTCCGCTTCCGTGAGCAGCGGGTGCAGCGGCATCCAGGTCGCGTCTCCGCCCAGAATGGAGGAAAGGCTGCCCCTGTTGACGGCGGCATTCACCAGCCTCCGGCGGGCAGGATCGGCCAGAGCGTCGGAAGCGGGATTCACGGCCAGGTAATAGAGGATCGAGGTAGGCAGGCTGCGGCGCACCGCCCCATCAAAGCTGCTCTGCCCCATAACGCCGGGATCGGACACCAGCAGGTCCAGTTCCCCGGAGGCAAAGGCGCTGGCCATCTCCTCCACGGCGAAATACCGCAGCTCGATGCGCGCAAAGGGAAGACTGTCCGATAAGGGGCTGAAGGGATTCGCGCGCAGCCAGGCCCCGCTGTCGTCCTCCTGAAATACATAAGGTCCGCTGCCCAGAGGAAGGCTCCTGTACGCGGTCCCCTCCTTCACGACGGGCACATCCAGCAGCACGGGAAAATCCGGCTGCGGAGAGGAGAGCGTGATCCGAAGCTTTTCACCCGTCCAGGCGACGTCCGTGACGTTTTTCAGCCGGCTGCAGTAAAAGGAGGTTTCCTCCCGCGCGCGGTTGAGGGAATAGAGCACATCCCAATAGGTCATGTCGGTTCCGTCGGAAAAGCGGGCGTCATCCCGCAGCGTCAGCAAAAAGGTCTGACCGTCGTCCGGCGTCGTCCACTCCGTGCAAAGCGCGGCCTCCGCCTGAAAATCCGATGAAACGCCCAGCAGGTTCTCATATAACAGCGTGCTCAAGAGCCGATTGACTTCCGTTCCGCAGGTGAAGGGGTTCATGGAGGATGCGTCGGCATACCGCAGCGTGAATTTTCCGTCGTCCGGCCAATCCTCCTGCGTGACCAGCTGCTGGGGCGACGGCGTGGGCGGATATTCCGGCCAGTCCGGCGCTTCCGTGGGCGCGGGGGTGGCTTCCGGCGCCCGGAGACTGCAGGCGCAGAGGAATACCAGGGCAAGGAAAAGAAACAGCATCCGCTTCAAGCTCGTTCCTCCCTGCCGTTCAGCACGATCACGCCTGCCTGAACGCCCCGCTTCCCGGCGGTATAGCGATGGGACCAGTATGCTTCATGGCTGCACATGGTGCAAATAGGGCTGACTTCGATGTTTTTCACGCCGGATAGCTCCAGCAGGCGGCGGTTGAAGCCCTTGAGGTCGACCTTGTCGAGGTCGATGAAGGGTTCCGCTTCCCTGCCGAGACATTTCCGCATGGCTTCACGGACTTCGTTCCCCACCTGATAGCAACAGACGCCGATGCTGGGGCCGATCCAGGCGCGGATACGCTCCGGCGGACATTCCATTTCCCGCACAGCCTTGGCGGCGATGCCCTTGACGGTGCCCCGCCAACCGGCGTGGACGGCACTGATCACCCCGTCCCCCTCCAGCAGGATGGGCACGCAGTCGGCGGAAAAAACCATGAGCGCCAGCTCCGGGGTCCGGGTGATCAGCCCGTCCGCCTCCCGAAGCGGCTGGAAAATATCGGTGACGGCATCACGGGCATCCACATGAAGGATGCGGTCCGTGTGCTGCTGGCTGAGGAAAACGAAACGGCTACAGCCGATCATCTCCCCCACCCGGCGGAAATTCTCCCGGACGTTGGCCGGATCGTCACCGCAGTTGCGGCGCAGATTCAGGCTGGCCCAGTCGCCGGCGGACACGCCGCCGGCGCGGGAGGTAAACAGATGACGGGAAACCTCCATCAGCGGTCCCTTCCGTGGCAGAATTTGTATTTCTTGCCGCTGCCGCAGGGACAGGGATCGTTGCGTCCGATCTTTGTCTTACGGATGGGCTGCTGCTTTTCCCCGCCGCCGCCCAGATTATTCAGGGATTCCCTGGCGACGCGTTTGCGCTGCACATCCTCCTCGGGCCGCTTGATCTCCACCGTCAGGATGCGGCGGCAGACCTCGGATTTGATGCCGTTGATCATGGCGTCGAACATCTCGAAGCCTTCCTGCTTGTAAGCGTCGATGGGCTTGGTATTGCCGTAGCCCCGCAGGCCGATGCCCCGGCGGAGATCGTCCATGGAGTCGATATGCTCCATCCAGTATTCGTCCACCACCCGCAGCAGGATCACCCGCTCCAGTTCCCGCATGATGGGCGTATCCGTGCCGGGCAGCAGCCCAAAGCGCTTCTCCTTGGCGTCCAGGAACGCGAAAGCCAGCTCCTTCAGGCGCTGAGAGAGAAACTCTTTTGTATAGTTGTTGAGCTCCTCCACGCTGGGCTGGAAATCTTCTTCCTTCACAAACAGGCCCTTATAGGGAGCGATGATGGCCTGCAGCTCCTTCAGGTCGCTGACATAGCCCTTTTCCGCCATAGCGTCGGACATGTTCAGTTCGATGCTGTCGCCTACCATGTTGCGGACGCTCTTGCTCACGTCTTCCCCGTCCAGCACCTGCTTGCGCTGCTTATAGATCAGCTCGCGCTGCTGGTTCATGACGTCGTCGAATTCCAGCACCGTCTTCCGGGACTGGAAGTTGCGGCTTTCCACCCGCTTCTGTGCGTTTTCCAGGGCATTGGAGATAATCTTGTTGTCGATGGGCATGTCGTCTTCCACGCCCAGGCTTTCCATCATGGACTGGACCCGCTCGCCGCCGAACAGGCGCATCAGATCGTCCGTCATGGCGATATAGAACCGGGTCTCGCCGGGATCGCCCTGACGGCCGCTTCGGCCGCGCAGCTGATTGTCGATCCGGCGGGATTCATGGCGCTCGGTGCCGACGATGAACAGGCCGCCCGCTGCCCGGACCTTGTCCGCCTCTGCGGAGGTCTCCGCGCGGTGGCGGGCCATGGATTCCTGGAACAGCGTTCTTGCCGCCAGAACGCGCTCATCCTTCACATCTCCGTAGCCCGTTGCTTCAGTGATCTCCTCCTCCGTGTATTCCGCCTTGCGCAGGTCGCTCTTGGCCATGTATTCCGGGTTGCCGCCCAGCATGATATCGGTGCCGCGGCCGGCCATGTTGGTGGCGATGGTAACGGCGCCGAATTTGCCTGCCTGGGCAACGATCTCCGCCTCGCGTTCGTGCTGCTTGGCGTTCAGCACGTTGTGCGGTATTTTTCGCTGGCTCAGGAGGCGGCTCAGATGCTCGCTCTTTTCGATGGAGATGGTGCCCACCAGGACCGGCTGGCCCTTTTGATGGCATTCGCTGATCTGCTGAAGGATGGCGGTGTCCTTCCCCTCGCCGTTTTTATAGATGACGTCGGGATGATCCACACGGATCACCGGCTTGTTGGTGGGTATCTCCACCACGTCCAGATTGTAAATGGTATTGAATTCTTCTTCTTCCGTCAGGGCCGTGCCGGTCATGCCGCTGAGCTTGTGGTACATGCGGAAGAAATTCTGGAAGGTGATGGTGGCCAGGGTCTTGTTTTCCGACTGGACCTTCACGCCCTCCTTGGCTTCGATGGCCTGATGCAGGCCCTCATTGTAACGGCGGCCGAACATCAGACGCCCGGTGAATTCGTCGACGATGATGATCTCTCCGTCCTTGACGACATAGTCCACATCCCGCTTCATGACGCCGTGAGCTTTCAGCGCCTGGTTGATGTGATGGCTCAGGGTGCTGTTTTCCAGGTCGCCGAGGTTTTCGATGCCGAAATGCTGCTCCGCTTTTGCGATGCCGCGGGCTGTCAGCGTGGCGGTGTTCGCCTTTTCATCCACCACGTAATCCGCGTCCAGGTTTTCGTCCTCTTCCTGCTTTTCATCCGTGCTGGAATAGACGATCTTTTTCAGACGCCGCACAAAGGCGTCCGCCTGCTGATAGAGGTCCGTGGATTCATCCCCCTTGCCGGAGATGATGAGCGGGGTGCGCGCCTCATCGATCAGGATGGAGTCCACCTCGTCCACGATGGCGAACACATGGCCGCGCTGGACAAGCTCCGATTTGTAGACCGCCATATTGTCACGCAGATAATCGAAGCCCAGCTCATTGTTGGTGCCGTAGGTGATATCGGCGGCATAGGCTGCGCGGCGCTCGTCGCTGCTGAGGCCGTGGACGATCAGACCGACGCTGAGGCCAAGGAAGCGATGGATCTTCCCCATCCACTCGCTGTCTCGCTTTGCAAGATAATCGTTGACCGTGACGATATGGACGCCCTGGCCGCCCAGCGCATTCAGATAAGCCGGCAGCGTCGCCACCAGGGTCTTGCCTTCGCCGGTCTTCATCTCGGCGATCCGCCCCTGATGGAGGACGATGCCGCCGATGAGCTGCACGGGAAAATGCCGCATGCCCAGGACCCGGTCGCCGGCTTCCCGCACGGCGGCGAAGGCTTCGGGAAGGAGGTCGTCCATGGTTTCGCCGGCGGCCAGACGCTGCTTGAATTCCGGCGTCTTCGCCTTCAGCTGCTCATCCGTGAGGGCTTTGTATTCCTTCTCCAGTGCTTCGATCTTCTCCACCAGAGGCATGATCTTCTTGACCTCTCTGCTGGAACGGGTCCCGAAAAGTTTCGTAACGATGCTCATATGATTTGATCCGCCTTGTCGTTCTTGTTGGAATAATCCTAATAAATTATTATATCACCCGATTGTGAAAAAATAAAGTACCGGAAAAGCAAAAGATCATCCGCTGTTCAACGTGCCGGCACAGCCGGTCTGTGATTGCGCCGACAGCATTTCCGGGAAAACATACTGTATTTAATTATTGTAAAAACGGAAAGGGAATGTTATAATGAAAAATAGCTGTTTACACACTATTTTGCCGAACTTCATACTATTGTAATAATTGCATGGCATAATGGCAGCGTTTTGGGAGCATTTGCTTCCGTGCATCCCCGCGAAAGAAGCCCGCGGCGGCTCTGCGGCACGACAGCAGGAGGGAAACGAAGGATGATCGAAGTATCCAATCTGACCAAGACCTACGGTAAGAAACGCGGCATCGACCGCCTCTCCTTCACCATCGGCGACGGGGAGATCGTGGGTTTTCTCGGCCCGAACGGGGCGGGCAAATCCACAACCATGAACATCATCACCGGCTATCTGTCCGCCAGCTCCGGCGCTGCGCGGATCGGCGGCATCGACGTGCTGGAGGACCCGATCGCAGCGAAGAAGCAGATCGGTTATCTGCCGGAGCAGCCTCCGCTCTACCTGGACATGACCGTGGAGGAATACCTGGACTTCATCTTTGACCTGAAAGCGGTCCGGGAGCTGAAGCGCAGGGATCACGTGATGGAGATATGCGAGCTTGTGGGGCTGAAGGACCAGTACAAGCGGGTCATCCGCAACCTTTCCAAGGGCTATAAGCAGCGTGTCGGCATGGCTCAGGCCTTGATCGGCAACCCCGAGGTGCTGATCCTGGACGAGCCCACCGTCGGCCTGGACCCCAAACAGATCATTGAGATACGAAATGTGATCAAAAACCTGGGCAAAAACCGCACCATCATTCTTTCCACGCATATCCTGCAGGAGGTCAGCGCCATCTGCGAGCGGGTGCTGGTCATCAACAACGGGCAGATCGTCGCCGACGACAAGCCGGAAAACCTTTCCGCCCGGATCACCGGCGAGCGAAAGCTCTCCGTCCGCGTGGCAGGCCCGCAGGACATGGTCCGGAAAATCCTGCGGAGCATCGACGGCGTGCAGTTCGCGGACGTGACGGTGCAGGCGGAGAAGGGCTCCTACGACTTCCTGGTGGAGGCCAAGCCCAATGTGGACATCCGCAAGCCCATGTTCATCGCGCTGGCAAAGGCAGGATACCCCATCCTCCAGCTCAAGAGCATGGACCTCAGTCTGGAGGATATCTTCCTTTCCCTGGTGGAGGAAAAGAAACGTCAGCGGAACCCGCAGAACAAAGCGCCCAGGAAGCTTTCCGCCGACACCGCCCTCAATGTCAGCGGCGGCGAACCGGCTTCCGGCGACGACGAGCAAGGAAAGGAGGCCGATGACTGATGTCTGCCATTTACAAGCGCGACCTGCGCGCCTATTTCACCTCCCCCGTCGGCTATGTGTTCATCGCCGCGTTCGTCTTTGTGATGAACCTGGTCTTCTACATCCAGAATATGATGACGGCGCAAAACCGGCTGACGACCGTCTTTTCCGTCATGTTCTACGCGCTTATCGTTCTGGCGCCCGTCCTGACGATGCGCACCTTCAGCGAGGAATACAAGCAGAAAACGGATCAGCTGCTGCTGACCGCCCCCGTGAAGCCGGCGGGCATCGTCATGGGGAAATTCCTGGCGGCCTACACGGTCTATGTGATCTCCCTGGCGCTGCTGCTGATCCAGGTCATCATCATCGCTGCCGTCAGCACGCCCAACGGCGCGATCATCTTCGGCAACTACATCGCCCTTCTCGCCGTCGGCGCGGTCTTCATCGCCATCGGCACCTTCGTCTCCTCCCTGACGGAGAACCAGCTGGTTGCCAACATCGCCACGCTGGCCATCAACGTGTTCCTGTTCCTGATGGACTACGCCTACAGTCTCATCAACCTTACCTGGCTGAAGCGCATCCTCTACTGGATTTCCATCTTCCGCCGCTACAACACCTTCTATGTGGGTGTGTTTTCCGTAGCCGACTTTTTCTTCTATCTCTGCGCCGCCGCCGTCTTCCTTTTCCTGACGGTCCGGGTTCTGGAAAAGAAGCGCTGGAGCTGACCCCCTTCCCTGACCATCACCGAGGGCGCAAAGAGACTGCGGCCCCCATTCCCAAGAAAGGAGCTGCCCGAGGGCAGATCGAGATATCATGAAAAGAAAACAGGACGACGAAATCCTGAATGAAGGCCTGATCGACGAAGCGCTGGCCGCCGAAGAAGAAGAGATCAAAAGCCGGAAATTCAAATACGGGACCCTGGCTACCATCTTCACCGTCATCTTCATCATTGCCATCATCCTCGTCAATGTGCTGCTGGGTTATATGACCGACCGCTTTGTGTGGGAATTCGATATGACGAAGGAGCACCTTTTCGAGATTTCCGAGGATACGAAGGAAATCATCGACGACATGACGCGGGACGTCACCATCACCGTCCTGGCGGATGAGACGGTTTTCCGCGACGCCGAGCAGATGCTCAGCAATGTTTATGAGATCCTCCAGCGATATGAAGCGCTGGGCGGCGGCAAGATCAAGGTCCGCTACATCAATCCCAACATGAACCCCAAGATTTTTGAGCAGTACAACGATCTGGGCGATCTGGGCAACAATTACATCATTGTGGAAAGCGATCTTCGGAAGAAATCCATGTCGCCCAACAGCCTTTACAACATCAAGGTGGACGAGGAATCCAACATCAGCTACTTCGTCGGCATCCGTGCCGAGCAGCAGCTGACCTCCTCCCTGCTGTTCGTGACCCAGGAATCCGTCAACACCGCCTGCTGGCTCCGGGGCCACGGCGAGGATTATTCCAAGGATCAGCTGGACAGCATCCTGAACAAGATGAATTACGACACCCAGGTCATCATCCTTGCCCAGGATGAGATTCCGGAGGAATGCACCCTTCTCATCATCAACGCGCCTGAGACGGACTACGGCCCGGACGAGATCGAGAAGCTGGACGCCTTCTTCAAGCGCGGCGGCGACGCCATCGTCGCTCTCTCGCCGGAAACCAGCGTCAGCCTGACGAATCTTACCGGCTTCTTTGAGGAATGGGGCGTCCACTACCGCAGCGAGTATATCCTGGACAACTATCAGAGCATCAGCAACATGCCCTTCTATGTGGTCCCCACCATCACCAACATCAAGAACGTCACCGACCGGCTGAACACGAAAAACTACTTTGCCATCGTCCCCGCCTGTATGCCCATCGACCTGACGGGCACCGAAACCGGCTCCCATAATCTGGCGGTCCTGATGACCTCCTCCCGCCGTTCCTACACCAAGGACCTGGACGAGATCACCCTTGGCTACGACTACGATGAAGAAAACGATCAGACCGGCCCCTTCAATATGTGCGTCATCTCGGAGTATCTGGCTACGGACAAGAATATGAACTACACCCGCGGCGATATCCTTTTCTGCTCCGCCGGTATGCTCTCCGACAGCGTGCTGAAGGCCAGCAACTATCTCAACGGTCAGTTTGTGGAGCATGTGCTGGACTATATCAGCGAATACAGCGACGGCGTAGTGATCCCGGACAAGGACTTTGAATCCACCATGCTGAATATCCTCAGCTGGCAGAGCCGCCTGGTGCTCTACATCGTCGTCATCGCCCTTCCTCTGCTGATCCTGGCGGCGGGTATCCTGATCTGGTCCAAAAGGAGACACCTGTAATGTCCAAGAATATCCGACGCATCGTCATTGCCGCCGCTGCGGTGGTGGTGCTGGCCCTTGCCTTTGTCCTGCTGAAATATGTCTTTCCGGAAAAGGAAGTCGTCATCGAAGCGACCCCGACGCCGACGGAAGAACCGGTCTATTATCTGGTCCGCCGCAGCGGCAACGAGGTCTCCGACCTTGCTTTTCACTATGAAGACGGAAGCGAATTCGTCATTCACGCCCAAAAGAAAGACGATGGGAGCTACAGCTTTACCGCGACCCCGGAGGATTCCTTCTTCGGCTATAATTCTTCCCGCTTTCGCTCCATCATGTTCACCGTCTCGGCGATCACCGCCACCTCAAAGATCGAAGAAAACCCGAAGGACCTGAGCGATTACGGGCTGGATGATCCCCGTTTTTCCGTCACCATCGGCTTTGACGACGGCAGCTCCACCACGATCTTCGTGGGAAACGAGACGCCTGTGCAGAATTACTACTACGCAAATACCGATCACGACAGCACGGTCTATACCATCGGCGGCTATCTGACCAGCCTGATGACGCGTCCGCCCCACGAATACATCGCCGTGGATTCCTTCCCCACCTATGAGGACAAGGAAATCTATACGAATCTCACCCACTTCATCCTTACCCGGCGGGACGGCGTCAAGATCGAAGTCGTGCTGGACAAAGACCTGAGCATGGAGGGCAATATCACCTCCTCCGCCTATATGATGCTCCAGCCCTTTGTCTCCCCCTGCACCTCGGAAACCGTCGAAGCGCTTCTGGACGTTTTGGCCACGATCTCCACGGAAAATATCGCGGGCAATATCACGACGATGGAGCGGATCCATGAGTTCGGGCTGGACCAGCCTGCCCGGCTCTTTGTGGAAGACAGCAGCGGTCACAGCCTGGAGCTGGTGATCGGCATCGCCAATGAGGATAAGTGCATCGCGGCCGTCGCCCGACAGTACGACGCTTTTATGGCCGGAGAGACGGATTATCTGACGATACTGAACGAGAAGGAAACCAATTTCGACTGGATCACACTGAACTACATGGACCTGCAGATACGCACGCCCTGGGTCGTCCGTATCCGGGATGTGGACTCTGTGATCTACAATATCGACGGCGAAGTCTATGAGATGGTGCTGTATGAATACGACGATGTGACCGGTTCCGGCGTTGAAGTGGTGCGTACTTGCAGCCATATCAACGGCAAGGATGTGGGTGAAACGAACACCAAGCGCATCTACAGCAGGACCCTCAACTTCCGCCAGGTGAACTCCATCTCTCCCGACACGACCTATGAGGAAAACTATGTGAGCTCCATTACCATCCGTTTGAAGGACGGAACGGAACGTTTTATGAGCTTCCACAAGATCAACGAGCGGCAGTATGCCTGCATGATGGACGGAAATGTGGAGTATTATATTTACGCCAGCAACCTGAGCACCCTGCGCACCGCCCTGGAGCGGGCGATGGACGACCGGGAAGTATCCCTCGTCTATGAGCGCTAGTCTCCTGTACACACAAAACGGCGGCTGCAAATGCAGCCGCCGTTGCCAGTTTTCTGTTGATTTACCGATTATTCTGTAATATACTCCTTCAAAAAGCTGATGATCTCCGGATCGACCGTCACGTTCAGCTGGGGCTGGGAGCTGCTGACCTGATAGAAGCGCAGCAGCGGATCATCCAGCAGCCCGTTGGCATAGAGGAACTCCTTCGCATTCCGGTCCGCATTGCAGACCATCATCAACGCGGTGAAATGAAGCCAGTTCATCTTGGCACGACCGGATTCGATCTGGGAGATCGTGACCCTGCTGACGCCGCTGACCTTGCTCAGTTCCTCCTGCGTCATGCCGAGACGGATGCGAAGCATGGAAAGCAAACCGGTCATCAGGCTGCAGTAGGCTTCTTTCTGATCCTTACTCAGATTATACTTTTCTTTCATTATCGCACTTCCCATCATGTGCTGCTGTCCGGTCATGACAGCAGTTGGCGATCGAGGATTTCTGACTGAATAAACACTTGCGGGGATTTTCCGTTAACAGAGAGGAAGCGACCAGATGAGCGAATACTCACCCCAGGCAGACGCTCTGCTGAATCAGTGGATCTGCCTGTCGCAGAACATGCGTTCCGCCATTGCCAGGGCAAAATACCTGCAGCGGATCGCGGAAGAAACCGGCGAGGAGGCCAGCCTGGAGCGGCAGCTGCACGCCAAGCGGGTCAATGCGCTTTATCGGGAAATCGGACGGGAAATGCGCTCCATGATGTCTGCGGAGGGCATCGAAAAGTCCTTTCCCGAGAACGAGCCGGATATGTTCATGCGCAGGTTTGTTGATTTTCGGATCAGCGAAGAAGCCATCCCCGGTCTTCAGCTGCGCTTGGAACGGCTCAATGACCTGGTGCTGAATCTGTTCATCACGCTCTGTACCGTGCGCATCCGCAGAGAATAACCCTTATCCGCTGCGTCCGGCACCGCTGTCCGCACGGAATTTTCATCATATACGCTAATTACTATACAGTATTCCCTGGATAAATTCAACACAATAATGAAGAGCGGCATGGACTGTGCCAAACCGCTCTTCATTTTCTTTTTAATTGAGGCAATACCGCATAATTCTGGTGCGCAGATTGCGCAGTCAGAATTTACGTCAGATTGTCTGAAAATCGCGGGGAATACTTCCTGTATTGGCCAAGATTTTCGGGCAATATGACGGAACATTATGCAAGCAAGATGCGTGCCGAGAATTGTGCGGTATTGCCTTGAAGGTTTTACGCAACAAAGAATGCGTATTTCGTCCTCGTCCGGAACGTCTCCCCCGAGCACAAAAGCGTCGAGGGAAAATCCGGGTGATTCGGCGCATCCGGAAAGTGCTGCGTTTCCAGACAGAAGCCCGCAAAGGGCTGATAGACCCTTCCGTTCTTTCCGCGGGTTCCGCCCAGACCGCCGCCGCAATAGAACTGAACGGCTGGCTGATCCGTCTCCATGCGCAGTCCCCTGCCGCTCAGCGGATCCCAGGCCTCCGCCTGGATGCCGCCGTGATTCAGAATGAAGCAGTGATCGTATTTGCCGCTGGCAATGGGACGGCGGGTGCGGAAATCAAAATCCGTTCCGCTGACGTCCACCCGCTTCCCCGTAGGGATCAGGCCTTGATCGACTTCCAGATAACTGTCGGCGTTGAGATACAGCTCCTGATCCAGGACCTGATCACCGCCGGAGAGGTTGAAATAGCTGTGATTCGTCAGATTGATCACCGTGTCGGCGTCCGTGGTCGCAGTGTAGTCGAAGATGAGCTCGTTATCCTCCGTCAGCGTCACATCCACGGAGACGGTCACGTTTCCCGGGAAGCCTTCGGAGCCCGCCGGGTCGAAGATGGACAGCCTTGCGCCCGCCTCCGTCTTCTCCAGCTTCCAGGGCCGCAGGTGATATCCGTGACCGCCATGGAGGGTATTCTTCCCCTCGTTTTTCGTGATTTCATATGTCCTGCCGTTCAGGGAAAAGGCGCCGCCGGCGATGCGGTTTGCGTAGCGCCCCACAAAGGCCCCAATACTCCCCCGCCCGGGATAATCGGCAGGGTCGTCGAAGCCCAGGACGATATCTCCCGGGACGCCGTTTCTGTCCGGCATGAGGATCGACTGGATGGCGCCTCCCGTCTCCAGCAGGGTTATTTGATATCCGTTGCCGTTTTTAAGCGTCAGCATTCTTCTTTTTTCCTTTCCTGATGAGCTTTGCAATCTCCGACACGGGAATGTTGATGAATGCAAAGCCGAGGGCGATCACGAATTCCTTGAAGCTGATGGAAGCAAGCCCGAAAAGCCGGCAAAGCGGGGGAATAAAGAGAACGCCGCATGTAAGCACGATGGTCCAGAGCAAAGCGCCCCAGAGCCACCAGTTCTGGTGCTTCATCCTGAAGATAGAACCTGTCAGGCTGCGGTTGTTGAATGCGCTGAACATCTGAGAGAAATTACAGGTCAGGAACGCCATCGTCGTGCCGTCCGCACTGGCGGTTAAGGCCCATCGGCCATTTTCCAGCCATTCGCCGAAAAGGAAAGAGAAGAAGATCAGCACGCCCATGATGATGCCCTGCACCAGCATTACCGCGCCGCTGCCATTGGAAAACAGGCTTTCGTCGGCGGGCCGGGGCTTGCGCTTCATCAGTCCTTCTTCCGCCCGTTCCATGCCCAGAGCCAGACCGGGGGCGGAGTCCGTCACCATATTGATCCAGAGGAGATGCGCTGCGCTGAAGATTTTGAACCCCAGCATGGATGCGGCAAAGACGGTGACGATCTCACAGAGGTTGGTAAGCAGCTGGAACTGCACGACCTTGTGCACATTGTCATAGATCTTTCGGCCTTCTTCCACCGCGTTGACGATGGTAGCGAAATTGTCGTCCGCCAGGACCATATCGCTGACGCCCTTGGTCACATCCGTCCCGGTGATGCCCATGCCCACGCCGATATCCGCCGCCTTGATGGAGGGCGCATCGTTGACGCCGTCGCCCGTCATGGCGACGACCATGCCGCGGGCCTGCCACGCTCTCACGATGCGCGTCTTGTGCTCCGGCTGCACACGGGCATAGACGGAATAGCGGGTGACGGCTTCCACCAGTTCCTCGTCGCTGATGTCCTCCAGCTTCGCGCCTTCGATGGCCTCCGATTCATCCTTGATGATGCCCAGGTCCTTTGCGATGGCGACGGCGGTATCCCGATGGTCGCCGGTGATCATCACCGGGCGGATGCCGGCGCTGCGGCATTCCGTGATCGCGTCATAGACTTCGGGCCGGCAGGGATCGATCATGCCCACGAAACCGATGAAGATGAGCTGCTGCTCCAGCGTCTCAGCTGCATAGTCGCCGGGAGCCGCCTGCCAGTCGCGGTAGGCAGCGCCCAGCACACGAAGCGCGCGGTCCGCAAATTCCTTGTTCCGCCTGACGACTGCCTGCCGGTATTCCTCCGTCATGGGCAGCACCTGGCCGTCCTTCACATAGCCGGTGCAGCACTGGAGCAGCATTTCGCAGGCGCCCTTGGTGTACTGCCGGATGCCGTCCTTCTCCTGATGGACGGTGCTCATCATCTTCCGTATGGAATCGAAGGGAGCTTCTCCGATGCGCGGGCAGGTTTCGTCCAGCTCGTCCTTGTACAGACGCAGATCATGGGCGTGGTTCACCAGCGCGTTCTCCGTGGGCTCCCCCACCGCTTCATGCATGCCCAGACCCCGTTTGGAATCGCTGCAGCAGGCCATGGCTTTCGCCAGGAGCAGAGGATCGTCCGTATAGGTATCCACCACGGTCATCTTGTTCTGCGTCAGCGTGCCGGTCTTGTCCGAGCAGATGATCTGGGTACATCCCAGGGTCTCCACCGCCGTCAGCTTCCGGATCAGGGCCTGCCGTTTGGACATGCTGGTGACGCCGATGGACAGGATGATGGTGGTCACCGCGGGAAGCCCTTCCGGGATCGCGGCGACGGCCAGGGCCACGGCGATGATGAAGGTATCCAGGATCATGCTGAATACTGCTGTCTCTCCGGGCGAGAAGAAAATCTCCCGCGCAACGCCGAAGAGGAAGACGAAGATGCTGATCCCCAGGACCAGCTTGGTAAGCGATTTGGATAGCGCCGCCAGCTTTTTCTGCAGGGGGGTCTTTTCATCCTCCGCCATGTTCAGCGCGCTGGCGATCTTACCCATCTCCGTGTCCATGCCGGTGGCGGTGACGACGGCGGTGCCGCGGCCGTAGGCCACCGTGCTGCCGCTGTAGAGCATGTTTTTCCTGTCGCCGAGGGGAACATCCTTCTGCGAATCCTTCAGCATCAGCGCGTCCACCAGCTTGTTTACGGGCACGCTTTCACCGGTGAGGGCGGATTCCTCCGCCTTCATGCTGTAGCTTTCCAGGATGCGGCAGTCCGCAGGAACGGCGTCGCCCGCCTCCAGGACCACCACGTCGCCGACGACGACGTCTTCGCTGCGGATGACCTTGATGAGGCCGTCCCGCATGACCTTGCTGGTGGCGGCGGTCATCTCCATCAGGGCGTCGATGGCTTCCGCCGCCTTACCCTCCTGTACGACGCTGAGGACGGTGTTGATGATGACCACAAACAGGATGATGAACAGATCGGCATAGCTCTCGTTTTCATGCTGCACCACATTCTGATACACCGTCGTCGCGGTGGAGATCAGAGCGGCGCCCAGCAGCATGAAGATCATCGGATCACACAGCGCTTTCCAGAAGCGCTTCAGCAGGCTGTCCTTTTTTCCCTCTTCCAGTTTGTTCTTTCCGTTTTTTGCCAGTCTCGCTTCCGCTTCCGCTGCGCTCAGGCCCTGGGGAGTGGATTCCAGTTCCTGCAGGACCTGCTCCGGGGTCTCAAGATACCGCTGCATATCGCTTCTCCTTCCGGAATGGGTAAAAGAAAAGACCTTTGCATAAAAGCAAAAGTCTCACTCATTAAGGCTGCGGCGGATGTCCCCCATCGTATTGACGCTGCAGCCACGGCTGATAAGCCGCAAGTTACTCCCTTTTCCGCCAAGCATTATATCTTAGGACCGGAGAGAAAGCAAGAGTTTTTTCTGATAATTGCCGCCCCCGCTTCTTATGGAAGCGGGGGCAGAAGCTTATCTCCAGAGCGAATCCATCAGGAAGATGACGACGAAGTAGCCGACGCCGAAGACCAGCGCGATCAGCAGCGCGGCAAGGACGACGGCAGTCACCGTAGCCTGCCGCTGCGTGCGGTCCATCGGAGGCTTCCGTTCCCCGGTTTCCGTCCGGTCACGCCGGTCCCGGTCATACCAGGGCATGCCCTCCACATTCATGTCGGCGATGGTGCGTCCGTCGTCGTCATCATAGACCTTGCGTTTCCTGGCCATTTCAACCGGCCTGCTTCACTTGCGCCGCAGCGTTCTGCTTCATTTCCGCTTCCAGCTGTGCATTCCGCTCAGCGCTGTTATACAGATGGCAGGCGCAGAAGTGACCGGGTTCAACCTCCGCCCAGTCCGGGGATACATGCTTGCAGAGTTCCATGCACTTCTCGCAGCGGGTATGGAATTTGCAGCCGCTGGGCGGGTTCGCCGGCGAGGGGATGCTGCCCTGCAGGACGATCCGTTTCATCTTGTAATTGGGGTCGGGGATCGGGATCGCGGAAAACAGGGCGACCGTATAGGGATGGAGGGGATGATCGAAGATTTTCTCCGTTTCCGAGAATTCGACCATGCTGCCCAGATACATGACGCCCACCGTGTCGGAAATGTGCTCCACCACGGATAAGTCGTGGGAAATGAACAGATAGGTCAGTCCGAACTGCTTCTGCAGGTCCCGCAGCAGATTGATGATCTGCGCCTGGATGGACACATCCAGGGCGGACACAGGCTCGTCGCAGAGGATGAATTCCGGATTCAGCGCCAGGGCCCGCGCGATGCAGATGCGCTGCCGCTGACCGCCGGAGAACTCATGTGGATAGCGGTCCTTATGGTATTCCTGAAGGCCGCACTCCTTCATGATTTTGGTGATATAGTCGTCGAATTCATTGGCGGGCACGAGATTATGCTCGCGAACCGCCTCGCCGATGATCTCGCTGATGGGAAGACGGGGGGACAGGCTGGAATAAGGGTCCTGGAAAATGATCTGCATCCTGGTGCGCATCTTCCGCAGCTCCTGGCGGGTGAGGCTGAACACATCTTCCCCGTCGAAGATCACTTCCCCGTCCGTTTTCTCCAGCAGACGGAGGATGGTGCGGCCTACGGTGGACTTGCCGCAGCCGCTCTCCCCCACCAGTCCCATGGTGGTGCCCCGCTTGATGCGGAAGCTGACGCCGTCCACCGCCTTGACCTGGCCCACGGTATGGGACAGGAGGCCGCCCTTGATGGGGAAATATTTCTTCAGGTTTTTGACCTCAAGGAGGTATTCGGATTTTTCGTTCGCCATCTCATTTACCTCCCTGCTTCTGCTCGTAATAGCGGTAACAACTGACAAAATGCGTCCCGGAAATCTGCACCGTCTCCGGATACTTCCCGCTGCATTTCTCCACGCACATCTCGCAGCGATCGCGGAAATAGCAGTAATCCGGCATATTGACGGGATTGGGCACCTTGCCGGGGATGGAGTAGAGCTCCTCCACCTTCTTGCCCACCACCGGCTTGGAATTCATCAGCCCGATGGTGTAGGGGTGGGCGGGATGATAGAAGATATCCTCCGCGGTCCCCTTTTCCACGATGCGCCCGGCATACATGACCACCACGAAATCCGCCATTTCGGCGATCACGCCCAGGTCGTGGGTGATGAAGATGATGGAGGCGTTGGTTTTATCCTTGAGCTGACGCAGCAGGTCCAGGATCTGCGCCTGGATCGTCACGTCCAGGGCGGTGGTGGGTTCGTCGGCGATGATGACCCGGGGATTGCAGGCCAGCGCCATGGCGATGACCACGCGCTGACGCATGCCGCCGCTGAGCTCATGGGGATACATGCGAAAAACGCCCTCGGAGTTGGCGATGCCGACCATCTCCAGCAGCTCCAGCGTCCGCTGCTTCACTTCTTCCTCGCTGCGGTTTTCCGTATTGTGGAGCTGCAGCACCTCGCCGATCTGCTCTCCGATGCGGAACACCGGATTCAGCGCCGTCATGGGCTCCTGGAAGATCATGGAGACCACGTTGCCGCGGATGTGCTGCATGACGTCGTTGGGGGCTTTCGTCACGTCATAGGCTTTATCGCCCAGATTGAGGCGGATCTCCCCATCCACGACCTGACCCTGCGGACGCTGCAGCAGCTGCATCAGGGAGAGGCTGGTGACGCTTTTCCCGCAGCCGCTCTCCCCCACCACGCCCACGGTCTTGCCGACGGGCACCTCGAAGGTGACGCCGTCGACGCTGTGAACGACGCCGGTGTCCGTGAAGAAATAGGTGTGGAGGTTATCGAATTCCACCATATTGTCCGGATCGTGCATCTTCGTGAGATACTCCGACTCCGGTACGTTCTTGCGCTTGCGCTTCTTTTCGAATTCATTGGTGATCTTCCGGTTTTCCCGTGAAATACGGCGGGATTCCCTTGCGGAGAGATAGCTGTCGTTTTTGTCTGCCATGTCGCTTCCTCCCTCCTTACCGCTTCATCTTCGGGTCGAAAGCGTCCCGAAGTCCATCGCCCACCAGGTTGAAGGCCAGCACGGTCAGCAGGATGCAGAAGCCGGCCGGGATCCAGATGAACCAGTAGTTGGTCAGCACGAAGGTGTTGTTGACGTCGGTGATGATATTTCCCCAGGAGGCGAAGGGGAATTTGACGCCCAGGCCCAGGAAGCTCAGGGTCGCCTCGGTGAGGATCGTGCTGCCGATGCCCATGGTGCAGCTGACGATGAGCTGCGGGATGACGTTGGGCACCAGGTGGCGGAAGATGCGGCGGGAAACCCGGATGCCGCTGGCCTCGGCGGCCACCATGAATTCCTGCTCCCGGAGAGAGAGGATCTGACCGCGGACCAGCCGCGCCATCCCCGGCCAGCCCAGGAAGCCCAGGATCAGCATCAGATAGAGCATGCGGATGCGGGGGTCCACGGCCATCGCGTCCATGGCCGCGCCCAGAATGATGATGATGGGCGTGGAGGGGATGCAGTAAAACACATCCACGACGCGCATGATGAGCTGGTCCACCCACTTGCCGAAATAACCTGCCAGGCCGCCCAGGATGACGCCGATGACCAGGGAAATGAACTCTACGATGAAGCCGATCACCAGGGATACGCGGCCGCCGTACATGAGGCGGGCCAGCATATCCATGCCGTTGACGTCGGTGCCCAGGGGATGGGTCTTGTTGGGATAGGAATACTGGTCATAGGTCCGGGTGGGCGTCTCCTGGAGGATGACCCAGTTTTTGATGTCCGGCTTATAGGAGATATAGTATTCGCTGGTGACGCCGTCCTCGTCGGTGAAGGCGAATTCCTCGTCCCCGTTTTCCAGGGCGACCGCCAGTTCCTCCTGCAGCTCGCGGGAGAGGAAGATATCCGGCATGATGGCAGAAATGATATAGCGGCTGATGAAAGCGACTTCCTCGCCTCCATCGGTTTCCACCAGACCGCCCTCGCTGATGGTATATTCCCTGCCGTCCAGGGAGAAAGAAGGCCGATCGTTGCAGTAAGCCTTCAAGACCTCATAGACAAATGGGAAATCCAGGCTGGCTCCGGCAACGCTGGAGGAAACCACATCCTTATAGGCGATGCCGATGATCGTTCCGTCGTCCAGGGAAACGGACCAGAATTCCTCGCCCTCCTGGGTGATATGGTAATTCACTTCCTTATAGGTCACCACGTCCTTGTGCGTGGTGATGCCCAGCACCGCCTGGGCCTGGATGATGGAATCGAATTTCTGCCCCTCCGCTCCCATGAAGCGGGTCTCCTCATTCTTCACCGCGCCGGCGAAGTCCTTTTTCTGATAGGTCGTGGTATAGAACAGCTGATCCTGCTTATAGGGGTTCAGCACGCCGCCCAGGAAGGAAAAGAGGAACATGAAGGCCAGAATGGCCAGACCCACCACGGCGATGCGGTTGCGGAAAAAGCGCTTGGCGACCATCGTGCCGGGTGACAGGACCTTGACGCGGCGTTCATCGTCCAGAGCGTAGCTTTCCGCTTTGGACGCAGGATTTTCGTTCAGCTTCTTTTCTTCCATCTTGTCGCTCATTGCTTTCCCTCCCTTCTCAGGACAGCCGCACGCGGGGATCGACCACGGCATACAGCAGGTCCGAGATCAGATTGCCCAGGAGCGTCAGAATGGCAAGAAACGCGAGATAGAACATAGAAAACGGAATATCCCCCGCCACCATGGCATGATAGGAGGCATAGCCGATGCCGGGGATGGAATAGAGGGTCTCGGTGATCAGCGCGCCGGAGAAAAGGCCGGGAAGACTGCCGCCCACGATGGTGACCAGGGGGATCAGCGTGTTGCGGAAAGCATGGCGGTAGATGACCTTCCGCTCGCTGAGGCCTTTGGCGCGGGCGGTGCGGATGTAGTCCGCATTCAGCACCTCCAGCATGTTGGTGCGGGTGTAGCGCATGAGAGAACCGATGCTCAGCACCACCAGCGTGACGATGGGCAGCACCAGATGGTGCGCCTTGTCCAGGAACTGCCCCCAGGTGTCCAGCTGCGCATAGTTTCGCCCTACGAGGCCGAACAGATCGAACCAGCCCAGCTTCACGGAGAACACCAGCTTCAGCAGGGAAGCAAAGAAGAAGGTGGGCAGCGAAATGCCTGCAAGGGCGATGATGGAAACCGCATAGTCCGTCTTGGAATACTGCTTCGTGGCGGCGATGATGCCCAGGGGGATGGCGATGATCAGCTCAAAGAACATGGTGATGACGCCCATGGTGAAGCTGAGCCAGATGGTCTTGTGGAATTCCTCCACCACCGGCACGGTCCAGAACCAGCTGTCGCCGAAATTCCCGGTGAAGAAGTTCTTCAGCCAGTTGATATAGCCGATCAGGTAGCCCTTGTCCATGCCGTACATGGCCGTCAGCTGCGCCATCCATTCCTCATAGCTCTTGGAATTGGGCTGCATGGATTTTTGCAGGGCGACGCGCTCGATGTAGGACGTGGGCAGGCAGCGCAGGATCACATAGATGATCAGCATCACAAAAAAGAAGATGATCACCGAATAGATCAGGCGCTTGATGATATACTTGTGCACGGTCTGACCTCCGTTCCCGGACGTATTTTCGGGGTGGGATTTCCCCTATGCCGTCATACAGCAAAAAGCGGCTCGCTCTGGAGCCGCTTTTTGCTGTACGGCGCCAGCCGCATCCCCGCCGAAGCGGGGATGCGGTTTCCTGTATCGCCGTTTAGTTCATCTGAAGATTCTGGACTTCCTGCATCCACCCATAGAAGGTGGTGATGTCCGGCGTCACCGTTTCCAGATCCACGCGTTCGGTGCTGAAAATGATGGCGTTCTGACGCTGGTAGGTGGGGATTTCCACGGCCCAGTCGATGATGATGTCCAGGCAGGCCTTGTACATGGCCTTGCGGTACTCCTGGTTGAAGGTGGCGCGGGCGGCCAGGATCAGCTCGTTCAGATCGGCGTCGTCGATGGCGTACTGATAGTTGGAGCCGCCGGCGGCATGATCCGCATCACCGGAGAAATAGATCTGATACATGTCGGGGTCCACGGCAGCGCCCCAGGCGGCGGCCCAGAAGGCCACGGTCTGCGCCCGAAGAGCATCCCAAAGCTCGGAGGAGTTGGTCAGGTCCTTGATGATGAGGTTCATGCCCATCTCGGCCAGAGCGTTCTTGGTCTCGGTGACGATCATGAAAGCGGGGTGATCGCCGGTGCCGTCGGCGGGGATCCAGAAGGTGTACTCCAGGCTGGCGCCTTCGGGAGCGGCGGTGAGCTTGCCATCCTCCACGGTGTAGCCGGCGGCCTCAAAGAAGCCCAGGGCGGCCTGCGCGGCGGCGGCATACTTTTCCTCGGCGCTCATGGAGGAGGTGTAGATGGGGTTGCCGTTCACGTCGGTGGAGAAGGCGATCTTGTAATCCGCGTCGGAGGGACGGGGAGCCGCCCAGGACGTGTTGGAAATGGGATAGTTGATGACGCTGGCGCGCTCGCCGTAGTAGGAGTCGATGGCCACGTCACGATAGACGGAGAAGAGGGTGCCGAAGGCCTTGCGCAGGTTCTTGGAGGCCTCGGAGGCGGGATCGCTGCCCACCTTCATGACCTTGGCGTTCATGCCGATGTAGCCGTAGCCCAGATTGTCCACGGTGTTGGTGGTGACGACGCTGCCGTTGATGCTGCCGCCGTTGTAGGTCTCGATCTGGTTCACGGTGCTGGTGGAGAAGGAAGGATCGGTGATGTCGATGGTGCCGGTGACGACGCCGTTGAGCTTGTCGTCATCGGTGGTGCACTGCACGAAGTTCAGGTACTTGGTCTTGGGAGCGCCCAGATAATAGGTCTCGTTGGCTTCATAGTTGATGACGCCGTTCTCGAAGCGGATGAACTTGTAGGGGCCGGCGCCGAGAGGCTGGGTGGTCTTGGCACGGACGGTGCTCAGGTCGCCCTTTACGAAGCCGAACATGTTGTTGTCGTAATCATAGAGGGAAGTATCGCCGTAGTAGTGCATGGGGGCGATGGTCACGCCCAGCTGATAGATGGAGGTGGCGTCCACCTGGTACATATGAATACGCAGGCTGTTGTCGCCGGTCTTCTGAATGCCGCTGATATTCGGAGCGCTCTCACCGGTGGTGACGCCGGCAGCAGAGAATTCCGACAGGTTGGGGAACAGATCGTCCACCGTGGAGCCGGCGTTTTCCGTGTTGATCATGCCGGCGATATCGGAGCCGTAAGAAGCCTGCAGCGCAGCGGCGAAGTCTTCGACGGTCCCGCCCTCGGGCACGTCAAAGCCCCACAGGCCGGCGGAGGAAGCGACGTCCACGGCGCCGTAATCGGCGTAGTTAGCCAGGCAGTAATCCGTGATCTCCTGAGCCAGACCCAGCGCGGCGGCGTCATACTTGGCCCAGAAGCTCTGCTGCTGTTCCTCGGTGAAATAGGTGAAGTCGGTGTTGTCGCGGCCCGCGTTGAAGATGAGGTTGAGCAGCGTGTCCATACCGGAGCGGTAGGCGTCCATGCCCTCGATGGGCAGGGAGAAGAAGGAGCTGCTGCCGTCATAGGTGGGGTCGCTGAGGACATACATGCTGAAAATGACGTCGTCGATGGTCACGGGCACGCCGTCGGAGAAGACGATGTCGTCCCGCAGGACGAAGTCGAAATCAACGGTGCCGTCCGCGTTCTCGGTGACGACCATATCCGCAGGCCCATAATAAGTGTAATCGGTGCCGTCATAGCTCCTGGTCTCGCCCTCGATGCCCTGATAGACGATGGCGCCGGTGCGGTCGCCGTTCAGCAGGCTGATCTGGGTGATGGCCCAGGCATCCTGGTCATAGGCGGTCTCGGAGAAGAAGGGAGAGAACTTGGCATTGAAGGGGCTGTAGCCCACGGCCAGGGTGTCGCCCCGGACCTTTTCGGTGGGCTGAGGCTCGGGCTCAGCGGTGGGCTCGGGAGCCTGGGTGGGCGCCGCGGTGGGGGCGGCGGTGGGCGCTGCAGTGGGTGCAGCGGTGGGCGTCGTGCTGCTCTTGCCGGGATCGTCCGTATTGCCGCCGCAGCCCGCGAGGAGCGCGGCCAGCATCACGAGACAGAGCAGGAGCGCAGTCAGTTTCCTGGTGTTCATAATTTTCCTCCTGTGTTGAAATTCGGATTCTATATCACAGCCGGTTGGCTGCAATAAGCAGATCAAGCAGAGATCCGTTCTTCCGGCGGAAGTTCCTCCATCCGCAGGTCCTTCTTTCCGGCAAACAGCCAGGCCGCGCAGGCAGCCATGACCGCGGTGCAGAACGTGACGGGAATATCCGCCGCAGAACCGGTGAAATACGACGCAAGCTGCCCGAACAGGGACAGGGCGGATAGGGCCGTCAGCACAACGCTCCAGCCGGCGAAGCGATTGTGGATCTTGTCGCATTTATCCCTGGGAACGGCGGGACCGGCGGTGAAAAGATGATATACGCCAGTCCAAAGCAGCATCGCGGGTATGATGCTAAGCACCAGCGGCATCACCACATAGAGCCGCTGCAAAAGCTCGGAGGGCAGGAGCAGCGTTACCAGCATCGCCGCCGTCAGCACCGCCGTCAAAGCCAGGACGCGCCCTTTTGCTGTTTTCAGCGTTTTTTCATCGGCTGAAAAACGGAAGAGCGGGCCCCGATAGACCGGGACCGTTTTGAGCTTTCCCCGGCGATCGGGCACGTTCTCAAGCCGGTAATCCCCGACGTATTTTCTGGATACCATGCCCGACCTCCCGCCGCGTGCTGGCGCTGTTCAAAGAAGCAAATAAGAGCATTGTTTATCAAATCACATTTTCGCAGAGAATGCAAGTCAGTTTCCGCGGTTTTGCGTCTTGTTTTTCGAATTTCACGGCTCATTTCCGTGATTTTTTCGCAATCGGGTCATAAAATCTAATCATTTGATTCCATAATTCATTCATTCGCTGCCGGAGCATTCCGCTCCGTCGGCGCGCAGAATCCGCCGCAGCGCGTCCGCCAGACCGTCCCGATCACAGCTTCCGGCAACGAAATCCGCGGCTGCCTTGACCTCCGGAGAAGCGTTCTCCATCGCCGCGGAAAGGCCGGCCCATCGAAGCATGGGAAGATCATTGTGCCCGTCGCCCACTGCCATAACCTCCCCGCGCTCCAGGCCCAGAGCCTTTGCCGCTTCACACAGCCCGGCGCCCTTGTTGACGCCGGAGGCCATGAACTCCAGATAGCTTGGGTCCGAGGTGCAGCATTCCGAGCCGGGGATCGGCGTCTCGGCGAAAGCTTTTTCCAGCCGGGCGATCCTGCCGGGCTCCCCTGCCCAGATGACCTTCGTTACGCCCTGCTCTGCCAGGAATGCGGCGTCCGTCAGCTCTTTTTCCCGGATGGCGTACATTTCCGAATAGCCGGCGGAATAAACGCCCGCCTGACCGATATAGAGCACTCCCCTGCTCCAGACGATGACGGAACAGCCCTCTGCCAGGCCTTGACGGATGATTTCCAGCGCACTCTCCTGCGGCAGACAGGTGGCGGAAATCAGCTCGCCGGAGCCTGCCCTCCGAATCTCCGCGCCGTTATAGGTGATGACCGGCGCCTCCGGACTCAGAAGCTGCCGGAAGGGCCGCAGTCCGCGGATATCCCGCCCGGTGGCGATGGTGAACAGGATGCCCCGTTCCCTGACTTCTTCAATGGCAGCGGCCACCGCCGGCGTCAGCTCCTTTTTGCTGTTCAATAGCGTGCCGTCAACGTCGACGGCGATCAAACGAATGCTCATTTTTCACGCTCCGCTCGGGATGCTTTCTTCGGCTGTTTCTGGGAACACCGCGCAGCGGCAGGGCCCGCAGGTCCTGCCGCTGAACGCATGATGAAAGCTTGTCTTACTTGAAGTAACGCTCCAGCAGGCCCTTGAAGGCTTTGCCGTGGCGGGCCTCATCCCTGGCCATTTCATGGACGGTGTCATGGATGGCGTCCAGATTCAGGGCCTTGGCGCGCTTGGCAAGATCGGCCTTGCCGGCGGTGGCGCCGTTCTCGGCCTCCACGCGCATCTCCAGATTCTTCTTGGTGCTGTCGGTCACGACCTCGCCCAGCAGCTCGGCAAACTTGGCGGCATGCTCGGCTTCTTCATAGGCGGCCTTTTCCCAATACAGGCCGATTTCGGGGTAGCCCTCGCGGTGGGCGACGCGGGCCATGGCAAGGTACATGCCGACCTCGGTGCATTCGCCCTGGAAGTTGGAACGCAGATCGGCGATGATGTCCTCGGGAACGCCATTGGCAATGCCGACCACATGCTCCGCAGCCCAGGTCTCCTTCTCGACCATCAGCTTGAACTTGGATGCCGGCGCTTTGCACTGGGGGCACTGGGAAGGCGCGCGTTCGCCCTCGTACACATAGCCGCAGATCATACATACGAACTTTCTCATTCTGATATCCTCCTAAACAATAAATGGGTTTACTTTTCACATGCGGCGCAGGCATCGCAGAGCCCCCGAAAAACGAGCTCATGATAGCTGACGTGGATCGGGTTATGCTCCTCCGCCTGACGGTCCAGAGACGGCGGTTTCGGCAGGCCTTCCACATCCAGCACCGTGCCGCACTGGTCGCAGATGAAGTGCGGGTGGGGCGAGGTATTCGCGTCAAAGCGCTCTCTCCCGTCCACAACGCCGACGCAGATGACGCTTCCTTCCTCGCGAAGCTTTGTCAGATTGGCGTAAACCGTCGTCCTGGAAATACTGGGGTAGACCTTCTGCAGGTCACGGTACAGGGTGTCCGCCGAGGGATGCAGCTTGGTTGCCGCCAGCGCGGCATAGACGGCGCTCCCCTTCCGGGCATACTTTGTTTCCAATGCTTTTTCCTTTCTTTGCCTTTGATCGGGGAAAACCTGATCGGTTACCATTTAATAAAACCATAAATCGCCGCTTTTGTAAAGTGCTTTCTTTCATATTCTTTTCGCTGAAACAGCCGCGCCGCGCTTGACGGATAACCGATTTATGTTATAATTTTCATGCTATGGAAAACACGACTTTATGCTACCTGGAAAAGGACGGGCAGTATCTGATGCTGCACCGGGTCAAAAAGGAAAACGACCTGAATCACGACAAATGGATCGGCGTCGGCGGGCGGTTTGAAAAGGATGAAAGTCCGGAGGAATGCCTGCTCCGTGAGGTTCGGGAGGAAACCGGTCTTATCCTGGACCGATGGAGATTTCGCGGCGTGGTGACGTTTATCAGCGACGAATGGGAAACGGAATACATGTACCTCTTCACCGCAGACCGCTTCCACGGCGAGATGATCGACTGCGATGAAGGCGTGCTGGAATGGGTGGACAAGGCCCTTGTCCCATCGCTGCCCCTGTGGGAAGGAGACAAGCTCTTTTTCCGGCTCCTTGCTCAGGATGCGCCGCCTTTTCTGATGACCCTGCGCTATCGGGGGGATACGCTCTGCTTTGCCTCCGTCAACGGAGAACAGGTAATACCACGGGGAAAGGAAGATGGAAAATGAAATCAATCCGCTGCGTCAGGATCGGTTCTCTGCGGGAAAAGGACCCGGAAAAGAAAGGAAAGATCGAAGTCTGGGATGTGCCGGAGGACCCTGTCGGGCCGGAGGACGTGAAGATCAAGGTTGCCTACTGCGCCATCTGCGGCTCCGATCCGCACCTGGTGGAGGGCATCTTCGGCTGGCCGGTGCCCTACGGTATGGGGCACGAGGTCTCCGGCGTCATCGTCGAAGTCGGTGAAAAGGCCACGAAGAAGGGGCTCAAGGTGGGCGATCGCGTCGCGGGGAATTTCCTCAAATTCTGCGGCACCTGCTACTACTGCCAGAACGGGCAGCAGCAATTCTGCGAGCACGCGGACGAATCCAACCATCCCGGCTTCAGCGAGACCCTGGTCTGGCATGAAAGCCAGGTTTACAAGCTGCCGGACAGCGTCAGCCTCAAGGAAGGCTGCCTGCTGGAGCCCGTCAGCATCGCCGTGCGGGCCATGGACAAGGCGGAGCTGAAATTCGGCCAGCGGGTGCTGGTCAGCGGCGGCGGCCCCATCGGCCTGCTCATCACCCAATGCCTGAAAAAGAGCGGTGCGACGGAGCTGACCCTTTCGGAGCCCATCGCGGAGCGGCGGGAGCTGGCTCTTCGCTTCGGGGCCAAAAACGTCGTCGATCCCATGACCGAGAATATCCGGGACGCCGCGGACCGGATCACCGGCGGGCGCGGCTTCGACGTGGTTTTTGATTGCACCGGCAGCACCAAAGCGGTCTATGACCTGCCCTATGTGACGGCCAAGGGCGGCAAGCTGATCTATTCCGCCATGTATCCCAATGATTTCGAGATGCCGCTGAACCTCTACAAGTTCTGCTACTACAACGAACTGACCATCACCGGCATGTATGTCGCGCCTTACGCTTTCCCCCGCGCAGCTCAGATGCTGCCGGAGCTGGACCTGGCGCCCCTGACCACCAAGGTCTTCGAGCTGGAGGATGCGGTGGCCGCCTTCGACGCTCAGGTCAGCGGCAAATACCCGAAGATCCTCATCCGCTGCAACAAGGATTTGGAATAAGGAGGTCTGCAAGTGAAAACCGTAGCTCCCATCGATCAGCAGGAGGTCCGAAGGCTGGAGGAAATCTGCTACCGCGTGCGCAAGGGCATCCTCACCCTGGTCTACAACATCGGAATGGGCCATCTCGGCGGCGAGATGAGCATGGTGGAAACGGCGGTTGCCCTGTATTACCGCTATATGAATTTCGATGTGCTGGATCCCCATAAGCCGGACCGGGACCGTTTCATTCTCAGCAAGGGCCACTGCTCCGAAACGCTGTACACCATCTTCTCCGATCTCGGCGCTTACAGCATGCAGTATATGATCGACAATTTCGAGTGTCTGGACAAATCCAAATTCGGGATGCACACCAACCGGAAATACTGCCCGCAGGTGGAGGTATCCGCCGGTTCCCTGGGCCACGGGCTGCCCATCGCCGTGGGTATGGCCCTGGCGGGACGGAAGCAGAAGGCGCCCTGGCGGGTCTTCGTCATGACCGGCGACGGCGAGCTGGACGAGGGCACCAACTGGGAAGCCCTCATGTCCGGCGGCCACTATCAGCTGGGGAATCTGACCCTGCTTGTGGACAAGAACCGTCTCCAGATGACCGGCCCCACCGCTCAGGTCATGAACCATGACCCGCTGGACAAAAAGCTGGAGGCCTTCGGCTGGGACGTGCGTGTCATTGAAGACGCAAACGATATGATGCAGGTATGCCGTGCCCTGGACGCCGTTCCCCAGGCGGACCCCGTCACCAGGAAAAAGCCCATCGCCATCATCTGCAACACGGAAAAGGGCCACGGAGTGGACTTCATGGCCGGCAACGTCAAGTGGCACGGCGGCGGCCTGGGCAAAGAGGACTATGAGCATGCCATCGACTATGTGGAATCCCAGTGGGAAAGGAGGAAGGAATCATGGCGGTAAAATCCACCTTTGACTTTGACCAGATGCTTTCCAGCGCCAGGGAGGCTTATGCGGAGGAGCTGCTTCGCATGGCCGACGAGGGACTGGATTTCACCTTCACCTATTCCGATAACGTGGCCCCCTCCTCCTCCGCCGGCAAGCTGGTGGCCAAATATCCGGACCGCTGCTTCAATTTCGGCATTGCGGAACCGGATCAGGTCGGCGCTTCCTGCGGCATGGCCCTGGCGGGCGAGATCGTGTATGCCCAGGTCATGGGGCCCTTCCTCAGCCTGCGCAGCGCGGACCAGATCCACACGGACATCGCCTACAACGACGTGAACGTCCGCCTCATCGGCACCCATGCCGGCGTCACAGCCGGCGGCGGCCCCACTCACAACTGCATCGCCGATCTGGCCCTCTATCGCGCCATTCCCAATCTGACGGTGGTCGTCCCCGCCGACGCCGCCCAGTGCTGCAAGGCGATCCGCCAGTCCTACAGCTTCCAGGGACCCATGGTCATCCGCATCGACCGCGCCGGGATGCCCGCTGTCTACGCAGACAGTGATTACGATTTCACATTCGGCAAAGCCATCCAGGTTTTGGAGGGCACGGACGTCACCATCATCTCCGCCGGTAGCCCCGTCTACTGGTCCATGATGGCGGCCAAGAAGCTGCAGGAACAGCACGGCATCAGCGTACAGCTCCTCGATATGCACACCATCAAGCCCCTGGACACGGCGGCGATCCTGAAGGTCGCCGGGGAGACGGGCAACGTGGTCACCGTGGAGGAGCACTCCATCAACGGCGGTCTTGGAAGCGCAGTGGCGGAATGCCTGCTGGAAAACGGCTTCTCCGGCCGGTTCAAGCGCATCGGTCTTCCCGATGAATTCGCGGTCCTTGGAGAGACGGACGCCGTCTATCGCTACTACGGTCTGGACCCGGAGGGGATCGCCAACACCGTTTTTGAACTGCTGACCAAGTAAGACGGATATCCGTAAACGACCGGAAAAGATGCCCGCGGAGGAAGCTTTGACGCTCCTTCGCGGGCATTGTCCTTGCTGTCGGATCAGAGCCGGAAACTTGCCTTCAGGACGGTGCTGCCGGTCAGCGCCTGCGTCCGCGCGTCCGGCTGCCCGCCGCCGACCCAAAGGGTATAGCTTCCCTTTTCCACCGCTCTCGTCCCATCCTCATGATAGGTGTAGAGGGCGTCCTGCCGGATGCTGAGCGTCAGGCGCTGCTTCTCTCCGGGCTTCAGGAACACGCTGCCCAGGGCGCAGAGATGCCAGCGGGGCTGCGTTTCGTCGCCGCCGTCCCAGCGGACGTAGGCCTGCACCACTTCCCTGCCGGGCATGGAGCCGGTGTTCTCCACGCTGACGGAGGCTTCCACGTTCTCTCCGGCCTCAACCTGCAGGCCATCGTACCCAAAGCTCGTGTAGCTGAGCCCGTAACCGAAGGGATAGAGCGGCTCTCCTTCAAAATAGCGATAGGTGCGGTTTTTCATGGCGTAGTCCGTGAAGGGCGGCAGGTCCTCGATATCGCGGTAGAAAGTGACCGGCAGCCTGCCGGAGGGGCTGAAGCGGCCGAAGAGCAGCTCGCCTACCGCCTGACCTCCCAGCGCGCCGGGATACCATGCCTGCACCAGCGCGCCGATGCGCGCGTCCTCCAGACTGAGGGCGCTGCCGGAGAGCAGCACCACCACCGTGGGCTTCCCCAGGTCCAGTACGTCTTCCAGAAGCCTGCGCTGATTGGAGGGTAGCAGCAGCGTCTTCTTATCGCCGCCGGCGAATTCATCGCAGCTGTAGCCGCCCATCATTTCCTCGCCCTCCACGCTTTCATCCAGGCCCAGCACCAGCACCACGGCTTCGGATTCCTCCGCCATCGCCAGGGCTTCCGCTTCCCGGTCCCCGTGGCCCATAAGCTCCATCAGATTGAAGGTCGGGGCGACGTTCTCAAAGAAGGATACGGAGGCGTCGTCACCGGTCCTGCTCTCCCGAGCGGCAGGCTGCTGATACGGCGTCAGCTCGCAGCCCACGCCGTAGCGGATGCGCACCGTATCCCCCGCGGCGCGGCGGATGCCGTCCAGCACGGTGATATACTCCGAAGCTTCGCCGTGGTAGTTTCCTTTCAGGGCGGAAATGCTCATCGCATTGGGGCCCAGAACGGCGATGGAGCGGAATTTGCCGGTGAGAGGAAGCAGCCCGTCGTTTTTCAGAAGGACCAGGGATTCTCTGGCGGCTTTCAGGTTCAGATAGCGGTGCTTGGGGCTGTCCAGCAGATCATGATTCACCCGCAGGGATTCCGGCGTCTCATACAGCCCCAGCCGCAGGCGCTGGGTCATCACATGGATGCAGGCCTTGTCGATATCCGCTTCCGTGATCAGGCCCCGTTCCAGGGATTCCGACAGGTTCATATAGACAAAGCCCAGATTCATGTCGCAGCCATGCTTCAGGGCCAGGGCGGCGGACTCCGCAGCGTCCTTCGTGACCTTGTGGCCGGTGTGGAAATCCTTCAGCGCCGTAAAATCGGAAACGACCATGCCCTCGAAATCCCACGTCTCCCGAAGGACCTTCTGCAGGAGCAGCTCCGAGGCGCAGCAGGGCTCGTCCAGCGTGCGGTTATATGCGCCCATGACCTGTGCGACCCGCGCTTCCTTTACCGCCGCTTCAAAGGCGGGCAGATAGGTCTCATGCAGGTCCTTGGCGCTGACGACGGCGTTGAATTCATGGCGGATGGGCTCCGGCCCCGAATGGACCGCGTAGTGCTTGGCGCAGGCGGCGGTGAGCAGATAATCCGGATCGTCCCCCTGGAGGCCACGGATATACCGGACGCCCATGCGGCTTGTGAGCCAGGGGTCCTCTCCGTAGGTTTCCTGGCCGCGGCCCCAGCGGGGATCGCGGAAGATGTTGATATTGGGGCTGTAGAGGCTCAGCCCCTTGAACAGGTCACGAACGCCGTGGGAAGAATACTGTTCATATTTGATCCTGGCCTCCTTTCCCACGGCTCTCCCGACCTCCCCAACCAGTTCGGGATCGAAGGTCGAAGCAAGGCCGATGCTCTGGGGGAACATGGTGGCGGTGCCCTCTCTGGCCGCCCCGTGGAGCGCTTCGCTCCACCAGTCCATTTCCGGAATGCCCAGCCGCTCCAGAGCGGGAGCGGCGGAAATGATCTGTGCGATCTTCTCCTCCGTGGTCATGCGGGAAACAAGGTCTTCCGCCCGGCGGGCAAAGCTCAGGCTTTTATCCAGATAAGCTTCCATATCATTTCTCCTTTTTTGGAATCATACGACCATAGAAAACGGGCCTGCCGGTCGGCAGGCCCGTGTAGTCTTTCTCAGATATCGCTGTAACGCTGTCCGCCCTTTTTCTGAACTTCCAGATCCTTGGGGATGTTGTTGCGGGTCTGGAAAGCGGCGATGCCCTTCTCCATTTCCTGATAATAGGAATCCTGAATCTTCACGGTCTTGGAGCCGTCCTTGAAGATGAACTCGGCGGAGGTGTTGTTCACACGGGCAGCACGGGGGTTCATGGGGTTGATCCCGGGGAACTGCCAGATGATGGCGCGCACTTCGTCGGCGCGGATCACCCGCTGATTGAACAGGTTCTGCTGCACAAGCGTATCCTCATAGATGTCCAGACGCAGAGAGAAGATCTGACGCAGCAGCAGAGCAAGAACGATGACGAAGATGATGCCCGCGGCAATCGCAGCGCCCATCAGATTCCTGCCGCCCTTCAGCGTGGTAACAAGACATGCCACGAAAACGACGGCGAACAGGATCGTCAGCATAACAAAGGGAAGATGGATCATGCCGGAGAGCTTGAGCGTAGTGTACTTTTTCCCGTATTTTTCTTCCATACTGAGACCTCCAAGATAAATCTAATGGAAACAATATAGCACGGGCGGAATCGGAAGTCAATTGCGGAAATCCCATTCTTTCAGGTCTTTCAATTCCTCCCGAAGACGCTGATAACTGCGGTATCGGCTTTCGCTGATCTGTCCGGCTTCGACCGCCGCACGCACGGCGCAGCCTTCATCCCTGCCGTGGCCGCAGTCATGAAAGCGGCACTTGCCGAGGAAGGGACGAAACTCCCGAAAAAGCTCCGGCAGGTCCTTTTTCAAACGGTATGATACATCCTCGGCGTCAAAAGCGGAAAAACCGGGCGTATCGGCGGCCAGCACGTCCTTTCCCAGGCGGAATGCCTCCACATGCCGGGTGGTATGCCGTCCCCGGCCCAGCTTTTGGCTGACTTCCCCCGTGGGCAGGAGCAGCGACGGCTCCAGCGCGTTGAGGAGACTGGATTTTCCCACGCCGGAATTCCCGGTAAAGGCGCAGAAGCTTCCCTTCAGCAGGGTAAGCAGCTCGCCGATCCCCTCTCCCGTGACGGCGCTCGTCTCCAGACAGTCGATCCCGGCGCTGCGATAGACGCCCGCCAGCTCCGCTGCGCGGGCCAGGTCGCATTTGTGGAAGCAAACGACGGGACGGCAGCCCTTCAGTTCGGCAATGGCGATCATCCGGTCGATGAGAAAGGGTTCTGTGACCGGAACGACTGCGCTGGCCAGGATCACCAGGATATCCAGGTTGGCGACCGCCGGACGAATAAAGGAATTCCGCCGGGGTCGGATCTCCTCCAGGCTGCCCTTTCCCCCGCCCAGGGGCCTGACCTCCACCCGGTCCCCCACCAGCGGGGTGAAGTGCTCGGTCCGGAGCTTTCCCCGCGCCGAGCAGCAGAGGACCCCCTCCTCCGTTTCCGCATACCAGAGACCGCGGACCGCCTTGAAGATGAAGCCTTCAGCCAATGATGCCGTCCTCGTCCTGCGGCGGCTGTTCTTCGCCCTCCTGTTCCGGCGGGACTTCGTTTTCATCCTCCTCCGGCGGCGGCGTTTCCACCGGTCCGGAGGATATGATCAGGTTGATCTTCGTCTTTTCCTGCACGGAATCTCCCGCAGACCGGCTCTGCCAGGTGACCGTGCCCGCAGGCGCGTCGTCCGGCCGCTCCGTGATGCTGCCGACGACGAGCTCCAGCCCTTCCAGCTTGGCCTGGGCCGTGCTGATGGTATCGCCCACCAGCTGCGGCATGTCTACGAATTTGATTTCCGGTCCGGTGCTGATTTCCAGAAAGACCGTATCGCCGGCGTTCATCTCCGCGCCTTCTGCTGGGATCATGGAAATCACGTAGCCCTCTGTCACATCCTCGGATTTCACGAAGCTCTCCTCGTGATTCAGGCCCAGCTTATTGAGCTGGATGATGGCGTCGCGATAATCCGTGTTGACCAGCGGCGGAAGGACGATGACCGTGGTACCGCTGCTGACCACCAGCTTGATATCCGCCTTTTTCTCGGATTTGATGACGCTGCGGTTGGCCATGGGATTCTGGTTCATGACCATGCCTTCCGTGATCGATTCGCTGGCCTCATAGGTCGGGATGATGTTGAAATTGTCCGTATATGCGGGATTGGCAAGGATATCCTCCAGCTTGGCGCCCACGAAATTCGGCACCGCCATGGTCTCCGGCTCGGAAAACATATTATCAAACCAGGAGTGCCACAGATAAAGGAAAATACCCAGGATGAACAAGATCACAAGGAACATCCCGCTGAGGATGGAAACCGTTCTGGCGCGGCGGGAATTATCCCGGTATTCCTCTTTGCTCAGATCTCCCCTTCGGCTGACCGGCGTCAGGGTGCTGACGGGCGGTTCGGTGGCCTGGCGGGTCTCCTGCTTTTTCTGCTCGCGTTTTCCGTCGTCGTCGGGCTGGAACTGCAGGTCCTGCTCGGAAAAATCCACATCCGGATTCTTCCGGAAGGTCTCCAGATCCTCATAGAGCTGCTCGGCAAACTGATAGCGCTTTTCCAAATCGGGATTCATCGCCTTCATGGTGATGGTCTCCAGGCCCACGGGGATATCCGGGTTGATCTCCCGCGGCATCAGCGGGATGGAGCTGATATGCTGGATGGCGATGGAAACGGCGTTTTCCCCCTCGAAGGGCAGGCGCCCGGTGAGCATCTCGTACATGACCACGCCCAGGGAATAGATATCCGTCCGGGCGTCGATGCTGCTGCCCTTGGCCTGTTCCGGGGAAATATAGTGGACGCTGCCCAGGGTCTGCTGGGTCAGGGTGTTCTGGGTGGAGCTGAGGCGGGCGATGCCGAAATCGGCCACCTTCACGCTGCCGTCCCGCAGGATCATGATGTTGTGAGGCTTGATATCCCGGTGAATGATGCCGCGGCTGTGGGCGTGGATCAGGGCCTTGCTGATCTGCATGGAGAAATGGAGGGCTTCCTTCCAGCTGAGCTGGCCGCGCTTCTGCATATACTGCTTCAGCGTCATGCCCTCGATGAGCTCCATGACGATATAGTTCACATCCTGGGTCCGGCTCACGTCATAGACCGTCACGATGTTGGGATGGCTCAGCATGGCGACGGCCTGGGCCTCCGTGTGGAAGCGGCGGCGGAAATCCTCATCCACCGCGTAGTCGTCCTTCAGGACCTTGACCGCGACATAGCGGTTGAGCCGATGACAGAGCGCACGGTACACGATGGCCATACCGCCGATGCCGATCCTTTCCAGGATCTCATAGCGGTTGTCCAACATTTTTCCAATGTATTTATCGTTCGTTTCCATTGCTTATCCTCACAGTAACCCGGTCTGCGGATCGTCATTCGCCACAACCAGCGCCGTCACGTTGTCCGGCGCGCCGCGCTCCAGGGCGATATTCACCATCCGCTCCGCCGCTGTCTCGATCTCCCCGCCGTAGACCACCTCAAAGAGGAGCTCCTGGGGGTTGACGACGCCGCTGAGACCGTCGGAGCACAGAAGCAGCACGTCTCCCGGCACAAGGTCCCGGAAGAACAGATCACATTCCACCTGCTCCTCTGCGCCGAGGGCCCGGGTGATGTAGTTGCGGCGGGGATGCTTCCAGGCGTCCGCACGCTCGATCTCTCCCCGATCCACCATATCCTCCACCACGGAGTGATCCTTGGTCAGCTGGTGGATGCTTCCGTCGCGGATCAGATAGCAGCGGCTGTCACCCACGTTGGCTACCGTCAGGCGCATGCCGTCGGTGACGGCGGCCACGAGAGTGGTCCCCATCCCTTCATAGTCCGGATCGGAGCGGGCCTTTTCAAAAATCAGGCGATTGGCCGTCTTGACCGCGCAGAGCATCTGCACATCCGTGACGGAAGGCGCGTAGAAATCCTTCTGCAGTTCCTCCATGAAGGCTTCCACTGCCATCTCACTGGCAATATTCCCTGCTTTCGCGCCGCCCATACCATCGCACACGACGGCGGCCAGCGTTTCCGTGCCGTCGCCCAAAGCAAATTGGAGAAAACGACAGGCGTCCTGATTCTGCTTTCTGACCCGACCCTGATCGGTCAGGCTCCAAGCTCTCATTCAGGTGGCCTCCTTTCGTCGAAGCTGGCCGCAGGCCGCGTCGATATCCGCTCCGAGGCGGCGGCGTACGGTGACGTTGACGCCCAGCTTTTTCAGCATTTCGGCAAATGATTTTGCATCGCCGGGGATCAGGGAGCTCCCCTCCACCCGGTTCAGAGGGATCAGATTCAGGTGACCGTGGGTCCGGCGCAGCAGAGCGGCAAGCTTTTCCGCCTGCCAGGGCGCGTCGTTGACCCCGCGGATCAGCGCGTATTCAAAGCTGATGCGCCGCTGCGTCCGTTTGAAATAATCGGCGCACGCGTCGATCAGCGTTTCGATATCGAATTTTCTTGCGATGGGCATGATGGTCTTCCGGGTTTCATCATCCGGCGCGTGGAGAGAAACGGAGAGCGTCAGCTGCAGGTCCTCCTCCGCCAGACGGCGGATCTCCGGCACCAGGCCGCAGGTGGAAAGGGAGATATGCCGCATGCCGATGTTCATTCCCTGCGGATGGTTCACCAGCCTGAGGAAACGGATCACCTGTTTATAATTCTCCAGGGGCTCTCCGATCCCCATGAGGACGATGCCGGTGACCGGCATGCCGCTGTCCATCTGGCTGAACAGCACCTCGGAGAGCATTTCTCCAGCCGTGAGGTCGCGCTTGAACCCGAGGCCGGTGGAGGCGCAGAAAACGCAGCCCTGGCGGCAGCCCGCCTGGGAGGAGATGCAGACGGTATTCCCGTAGGAATAGCGCATAACGACGCTTTCCACCGCGTTGCCGTCTCCCAGCCCCCAAAGGTATTTCACCGTCCCATCCGCCTGGGAGACCTGCTTTCGCAGCACCCGGGGAGGCGTCAGGTGAAATTCTTCCGCCAAACGGCTGCGCAGGGCCGCGGGAAGATTGCGCATTTCACCGAAATCCCAAACGCCCTTTTTCAGCCAATCTCCCACCTGTTTCGCTCGGAAGGGGGCTTCCCCCATGTCCCGCAGCGCCGCAGTCAGCTCCTCCGGCAGCAGAGAGGCTATATCCTTTTGCGCATCCTGCATAGATAAAAACCGTCCGTCTCAAATTCAAAGGGCCATATCGTCTTCTGCCCTTCCGGCGCCGGACCGAAAGGCGCGGGCAGGTTAAAGCCTTCCCTCGACAGCTCCGGATGACGGATAAGAAAGGCGTCCGTCACGGCTTCGTTTTCCTCCCGCAGCAGCGTGCAGGTGGAATACACCAGCACCCCGCCGGGCCGGAGGCAGGCTGCCGCGCCCTCCAGAATGGCCAGCTGCGTCTTCGGCAGCTGCGACACCTGTTCCCGGCTTTTATAACGTATCTCCGGCTTTTTCCGAATGACCCCCATGCCGCTGCAGGGGACGTCCGCCAGCACCAGATCAAAGCTTTCCCGCAGCTCGGCAGCCGGGTCCGCCGCGTCGGCGGCGCGGGTCTCGATAATGCCGATCCCCAGTCGTCGGGCCCCTTCCTCGATCCTCCGCAGCTTGTTTTCATGGAGATCGCAGGCGAGGATGCTTCCCCGATTTTCCATCTGCTGGGCCAGCAGAAAGCTCTTGCCGCCGGGTGCGGCGCAGCAGTCCAGCACCCGCATGCCCGGTTCGACGGCGGCGGCGAAAACCGGAAGGGCCGCAGCCGGGTCCTGCACGGTCACCAATCCTTCCCGGAAAGCGCGCAAACCGGCGAGATCGCCGGGGTTCTCCCCATACAGGAAGCTCTCCGTCACGGACGGATGCGCTTCCACGCCATCCTCCTTCAGGGCTGACGCCGCTTCCTGAACGGTCGATTTCAGCAGATTGACGCGAAAGCAGACCGGCGCAGGCAGATTATTCAGGGCCAGCATGGCTTTCGCCTTTTCCGTTCCCAGCCGCTCCAGCCAGGTTTCCACCCAGATCCGAGGGTGGCTGAACCGGATGGACAGGCTTTCCGGATCATTCCCCCGGGGCAGCGGCGGCAGCTCCTTCTCCGTCAAACGGCGAAGCACGGCGTTTACCAGCTTCGCCGCGCCGGGATTAACCAGGCGCTTTGTCAGCTCCACCGCTTCGTTCACCGCCGCGGAGACCGGGATGCGGTCCATAAACGCCAGCTGATAGACCGCCGTGCGCAGGATCGCGCGTACCGCGCTTTGCAGCTTTCCTTTCACATAGGGCTGCAGGTACCAGTCGCAGGCTTCCAGGTTTTGCAGCACGCCGGCGCAGATGCGGTAGGCCAGCGCGGCCTCCCGCCGGTCCGGCTTTTCCCGGTCAAACAGGCCGTTCAAATAAGCGTCCGACCAGGCGCCGCGCTTCTCGCAGGCCAAAAGCGCCTGCACGGCGGCTTCTCTCGCTCTCATGCCAGTTGATGGCCCCGCAGATAATCCGCGGCGCGCATCCGCTTTCCGCCGGGAGCCTGCAATTCCCGGATCAGGAGGGTCTCCCCGCCGCCGCAGGCGATTTCCAGGCCGTCCTTCCGCCTGGCGACCACGCTGCCGGGGGGAAGCTCCGTCCGGGAGTCTGTGCGCACGGGAGAAAACAGCTTGAACTCCGTACTTCCGATGACGCCCCGGGCGCCGGGCTTCGGGTCCAGCCCACAAATGCGGCTGCTGACCTTGCCCGCATCCCAGGTCCAGTCGATCAGCGTATGCTCCTTCAAAATGGGCGGCGCATAGGTGACTTCCGCTTCCGCTTGCGGCGTTGCGGGCGGTTTTCCGTTTTCAAAGCGGGGCAGCGTCCTGACCAGCCCTTCGCCGCCCAAGAGCTTCATGCGCTCATACACGCTACCGAAGCTCTCCCCTTCGCCGATATCCAGAGCCAGTGTGTCGATCACATCCCCGGAATCCATGCCCTCTGCCAGATACATGACGGAGACTCCCGTCTTCTTTTCCCCGTTCAGCACCGCCCACTGGATCGGCGCGGCGCCGCGGTATTTGGGGAGAAGCGAGCCGTGGACATTGATGCAGCCAAGCCGGGGCATTTCCAGCACGGCGGGAGGCAGCAGCTTTCCATAGGCCACTACCACAAAGAGGTCCGCTCCCACCGCCCGAAGCGCGGAAAGGGTTTCCTCTGTTTTCAGCGACTCCGGCTGCAGGATCGGGATGCCCGCCTTCAGCGCATATTCCTTGACCGGACTGAACGCCATCTTCATTCCCCGGTTTTTGGGCCTGTCCGCCTTGGTGCAGACCGCCGAAACCGCATATCCGGCTTTGATCATGGCGTCCAGACAGGCCACGGCGAAATCCGTGGTGCCCATAAACAGGGTCTTCATGCTTCCTCGCTCATTTTCTCGATCTCCTCATCGCTGAGGAAACGATCGACGAGAGAATCGAAAAGGACGCCGTTGAGATGGTCGATCTCATGGCAGCAGGCGCGGGCCAGCAAGCCCTCCGCTTCCAGCTCGAAGGGATTCCCGTCCCGGTCGAAAGCGTGAACGGTCACCTTTTCCGGCCGGGTGACGATGCCCCAGATATTGGGAAGGCTCAGGCAGCCCTCGGGGCCGATCTGTTCCCCTTCGGAAGACACGATCTCCGGATTCACGAGCTCATAGATCACCGGCTCCTCGCCGCTGATATCCGCCACCAGGACGGCGCGGCGAAGGACGCCGACCTGCGGCGCCGCCAGCCCGACGCCGTTCGCCTCCGCCAGCGTATCCCGCATATCGTCCAGCAGGATCTTGAGCCGGGCGTTATACTCCGTCACGGGACGGCTTTTCTTGATGAGACTGATATCCCCTTTTTTGATGATTTTACGGATTCCCATGGCCTACCTCACTTGCAAGTATGTTTACCTGTCACTCCAGCGGGTCCACATCCCCGTAGAGGACCAGATTCCGATATCGCTTGTCCGCGGAATACTGCCGCAGAGCCGCCGCGATCAATGTCCGCGCCTGCCCGGAGGGGGGGGCGCTCAGCATGACCCGGTAGCGGAAGCGGTCGTTGACACGAAGGACGCCCGCCGGCGCAGGGCCGAGGACGCGCGCGTCCTGCCAGGCGGCAACCGCTTGTTTCAAAGCGTTTTTCAGCTCCGTCACGCAGCGGAGCGCGAGGGCTTCTTCCGTACCCGTCACCGTAATGGCATAAAGGGCGCGGATGGGCGGGACCTTCAACAGCTGCCGCGTCTGGATTTCCGAAGCGTAGAATGCATCGTAATCCTGCCGGGCGGCGCAGAGGATGATCTCGCTCTCCGGCGTATAGGTCTGGATGACCGCCCGCCCGTTGAGGCTGCCCCTGCCGGCCCGTCCCACTACCTGGGTGATGAGGCTGAAGGTCCTTTCCTGGGCGCGGTAATCCCCCGCATAGAGGGACTGATCCGCCGAAAGAACGCCCACCAGGGTCACATTCTCGAAGTTCAGACCCTTGGTCACCATCTGCGTGCCGATCAGAATGGGTATCTTTTCCTTCTCAAAGCGCCGCAGGAGTTCCTCGTGGGGGTGGGCGGCGGAGACCGTGTCCGTGTCCATCCGCAGGACCCCCTGCTCCGGATAGAGCTCCCGAAGCTCCTCCTCCACCTTCTGCGTGCCGAGGCCGCCGAATTGCAGCATGCCGCCGCAGGCGGGGCAACGCTTTTCCATGGGTTGGGAATGACCGCAGAAATGGCACATGAAGCGGCTGTTGGCCGCGTGGTAAGTGAGCTTCACGCTGCAGCTCGGGCAGGAATAGACATAGCCGCATTCCGGACAGTGGATCATGCTGCTGGCGCCCCGGCGGTTCAGAAACAGGATGCTCTGCTGTCCCAGACGGAAGTTTTCTTCCAGCTCCCCCCGGAGGACAGAACCGATGCAGCCGCCGGAGCCATGTCCCAGTTCCCGCTTCAGATCCGCGATGATCACCTGGGGCAGCGGCCGGGTGTTGTATCTTCCCCGCAGGCGGAACAGATGGTAAACGCCCCTCTCCGCCTCATACATGCTCTCCACCGACGGCGTCGCGGAGCCCAGAAGCAGCATCGCCTGCTGCTGCACACAGCGGTATTTGGCAACCTCCCGCGCATGATATCGCGGGGTGTTTTCGGACTGATAGGTGCTCTCCTGTTCTTCGTCCAGAACGATGAGCCCGATGTTGCCCAGCGGCGCGAACACGGCGCTGCGGGTCCCCACCGCCACATCCACCAGCCCGCTGCGGATGCGCTTCCACTCGTCATAACGCTGCGCGACGGTGAGCGAGCTGTGCAGCACCGCCACCCGGTCGCCGAAATGGCTGTAGAATACGCTTACCAGCTGCGGCGTCAGGGCGATCTCCGGCACCAGCACCAGCGCCTGCCGTCCGGCATCCAGCACATCCCGGATGAGGCGGATATAGACGGCGGTCTTACCGCTGCCGGTCACGCCGTAGAGCAGGGACGCGCAGGCTTTTCCGCCGTTCAGAAGGGCGTGCAGACCTTCATAGGCGTTTTGCTGTTCCTCATTCAGGGACGTGATCTTCGGTCTCTCCTCGCCCGTGAACCTGGGGCGGCGGAATACCTCCTGCCGGCGGAGGGTGATGAGACCCGCCTTTTCCAGCGCGTGGATGCTCCGTATGCTCGCGCCGGTGAAATAACAGAGCTCCTTGGTCCCCGTCTCCCCCAGCTCGCTGAGGAGACGCAGCAGCTCCGACTGCTGCGGCGCGGCTTTCTTTTTCCTTTGAGCGATGGCGAGAGCTTCTTCCGCGGAGACCGCCAGTCTGGCCAGCGTAGCCGTCCGGTCGTTCACCGCTTTTCGCAGCTGCGCGCTCTGTTCCAGGATACCGGCCTCCGTCAGCTTCCGGATCGCTCCGGCAGCGCCGTTTCCCAGGGTGCTCCGAACGGCGCTCATGCTGCAGCTTCCCTCCAGCGCATAGAGCATATCCAGAAGCGCTTCGGCGTCCGGGTCGCCGCCGGCAGCTTCGTAGGCCCGTTCCCTGTCCGCGGCGTCGGCAAGAGAACAGACTTCATCCGCTTTCAGCCATATCCCGGCGGGCAGCATGGCTTTCACCGCGTCATAATAGGTGCAGAAAAAGCGCTGACGGATCCAAGCGGCCAGCTTCAGGCTCTCCTCCTCCAGGATCGGCGCTTCATCCAGAAAAGCGTCGATGGGCTTGAGCCGCTGGAGCTTGCTTTCCTCCGCGAGGGCGAACACCATGCCCTCCTGCCGCCGGTTTCCTCTGGCGAAGGGAACGCTGACCCTTTTTCCCACGGCGGCCTGGGCTTCCAGACGGGTGGGCACCAGGTAGTCATAGAGCTTGTCTATGCTGAAAACAGCGCCGGACAGGGCCACGCGGGCGATCATTCCTTATTCGGCCTCGTGTCTGGCGGGAACCGCCGTGTATTCTCCCTGCGCCAGCTGGTCGATGGCGATGGAGACGGGTTTCTTTTCCAGATGCTCCTCATTCTGCTCCGCTTCCTCGGAAATATCCCGCGAGCGTTTGGCGATCACATTCACGAGCAGATAACGGCTGTCGATGCGTTTCAGCAGCGACGCCATGGACGGATACAGCATCATAAGGTTTTGTCCTCCTTCAAGATATGCAGCCTTTCGGCTGTCCTGCACTTCTCGGCAGTCATGATCGCTCTGGCTTCCTCAGCCGCGAGCTCCAGATCGTCGTTGATGATAATGTAATCGTAATCCTGGGCGTGGGCGCATTCCAGGCGGCTTTGCTTCAGGCGGCTTTGGATGCGCTCCTCCGTCTCCGTGTTCCGCTTGCGAAGCCGCCGTTCCAGCTCCGCAAAGGAGGGGGGATAGACGAACATGGTCACCGCGTCCGGCCGCAGCGCTTTCACGGAATACATGCCGTGGGATTCCACATCCAGGATCACGTCGCAGCCGGCATTCAGTTTCTCATCCACCGGCCCGGCAGGGGTGCCGTAGTAATTTCCGGCGTATTCCGCCCATTCCAGCATTTTCCCCTTCTCTATCCTGTCCAGAAACTCCTCCCGCGATACGAAGAAGTATTCCCGTCCGTCGGTTTCATAGTCCCGCTTGGGCCGGGTCGTGGCTGAAATGGAAAAGTACAGCTTGTCGTCCTTCGCCATAAGCTTTTCCACGATGCTGCCCTTTCCGGCGCCGGAGGGACCCGAAATCACGAAAAGCTTTCCCGCCATCAGTCTTCTTCCTCCTCCAGTTCCTCAGGCGCCGCCGTCGGATCGGAAGCGCCGATGATTCGATTGGACACGGTCTCGGGCTGGATTGCGGACAGGATGATGTGACCGCTGTCGGCGATGATCACCGCCCTGGTCCGCCGCCCGTAGGTGGCGTCGATGAGACTGCCGCCGTCTCTCGCATCCTGGATCATACGCTTGATGGGCGCGGATTCCGGGCTGACGATGGCGACCACCCGCCCGGCGGATACCATATTCCCGTAGCCGATGTTGATGAGCTTCATTGGCCTGACCCGCCTATTCGATATTCTGGGCCTGCTCCCGGATCTTCTCGATGCAGGATTTCATCTCCAGCACGGTCTTGGTGATATCCAGATCCGTGCACTTGGATCCGATGGTATTGACCTCCCGGTTCATCTCCTGGATCAGGAAATCCAGCTTTCTCCCGATGGCCCCGCCGGAGGCCAGCAGATCGCGAAACTGGCGGATATGGCTGTCCAGCCGCACCAGCTCCTCATCCACGGCCACCTTGTCGGCAAAGAGCGCCGCCTCGGTCAGGATGCGGCTCTCGTCGATATCACTGCTCTCCAGGACTTCATGCATCTTGTTCAGCAGCCGCTCCCGGTATTCCTTCACCGATTCCGGCGACCGCCGGGCGACGAATTGCCGCATTTCCTCCAGCTCGTCCAGCTTGCCGGTCATATCCCCGGAGAGCCGCTCCCCTTCCTTGGCGCGCATAGCGCAGATAACGTCCAGCGCTTCTCCGGCGATCCGGAGCAGATCGGCGGTAAAGGCTTCCGCGTCCACCTGCTGCTTCTCCACGATGAACAGATCCGGCAGGCGGCTGTAAGCCGCGATGCCCACGTCGTCCGTGATCTGATACCGGTCCTTCATTTCCGCAAAAGCGGACTGATAGGCCTTCAGCACAGGCTCGTTCAGGCGGATCACCACGCTGTCGTCCCGACTGGCGTCGATATTGACGAACACATCCACCTTTCCCCGGATCAGCCGCTGCTGTACCAGGCTTTTCAAAGGTTCTTCCGCAAAGGAATAGAGTCTGGGAAGCCGGACGGACGCATCCAGAAACCGGTTGTTCACGCTTTTGAGTTCCACGGTGACGGCAAGATTCCCGCTGGCGCCCGCCGCCGTCCCATAACCCGTCATACTGTAGATCATACGATTATTCTTCCTGTTCCCCGTCAATGTTGATGATGGTATATTCCAGAGGCTTGTCACGGCGGATGAAGCGGTTGACCGCCACGGCCGCGGCGCAGCCCAGCACAAGCCCGCCCACACCGGCGAGCGCCTGCACCGTTTCGCTGCCGCCCAGGATATAGCCAAGGAGGCAGCTGACCAGGAGCGCAGAGAGCGGCAGCAGATACACCAGCGCGGCCGCGCGGATAATGCGCCCAGTGGCGGTCTCCACCGTCACCAGATCGCCGGGCCCGGCTTTCAGCGGATTGCGCGCAAGGACGGTGATCGTCTTCTTCGCGCCGCAGACGCCGGAGCAATCCGAGCAGTCATGTCCGCAGGCGGATTTCTGATAGACGCGGACCATGGCGTCGCCGTTGCCGGCCAGCTTTTCCACGATGGCGTTCTGTGTCACGGCTCCTCCGGCTCCTCTCCCTGTTCCTCCTCCGGAACGTCAAGCTCCAGGGAAACCACGACGTTGTAGTTGTCGCCGATCACGCCCACCTCGCGGTAGCCCAGTATCTCCACCGTGGTGGGAACGCTGTAGCGCCCCACGGCGTTTCCGATGTCCGTCAGATCCCCCACGATGCGTATGTTGCTGCCGCTGATCATATCGATGATCTCCTTGGGACCGCGGATCACGACTTCCTTGTACTGTGTAATGGGCCTGGGTACATAGCCCTCGGACACGTTGATGAAGCTGATGTTGGTGGTGATGACGCGCTTCGTCTCCAGTCCCTTGATGGAAACCGTCACGGTCGCCTCTTTTTCGCCGGACAGGTTGTTGACGCCGTTGGGCAGCACGACAGCGAAGGTCTCCGTTGTGGACTGGGCGAAGGAAGCCAGGTCGATGGTGCCCAATTGCAGCTGATTGATGCCGCTGAGCAGCTCCGCATCCCCAGAGACGGTGATGGTGGGCGGATCGATGCGCACCACGGCGTCTTCCTCCGTGGCGCCGCCGCCGCTGAGGAGATTCACCGTCAGCGCCACGTCCTTTACCTTGACGATGGGGATGGTGTATTGTATCTCTTTCACCGAAGTGGTGATTTCCGGGCTCTCGATGATCTGCCCGTTGCTGTCCACCAGCGTGTATTCCACCACGCCGCTGACGGTCCGCGTCAGTTCTTCCCTGTCGATGACCACCCGTGCAAACGCGATGCGGGAAATGACGCTCTCCGGCCCGCTGACTTCGATCGTTTCGGGAGAATAAATGATGGGCTCGCTCATATAGCCCTCGGCAACGGTGCCGTCGAACACGCCCTTCACGACCACCTCCGGGATCACGTCCATACGGTCGATGTTCACCGTCATATATTCCGGCACGCGGCGGGTGACGATCACGTCCTCCTCGTCCACGTTGTCATAGCTGATGGTATAGACCTTTTCATAGACGCCTCTGCTGCGGATATCCCGAAGGTCCACGCTGACATGAACGGTGTCCTTCGTCAGCTGGGAAACCAGGCTTCGCTTCACCAGCAGCGTCAGCGTCACATCCTGCATGTCCCTGTCCGTCACCAGCAGGTTCCGATCCTGAAGGATGTCCTCGCCGCCGATATACTGGACCTCCAGCCCGGTGAGCGTGACATTCTGGTTGGTGTTTTCGTAGCTTGCCACGTACATCCACAGGATCACGGAGGCAATGCAGGAAATCACGATATAAAAAGTCTTGCTTTTGATGATCTTGTCAATTACGGCCATTGTTTTTGCCCTTCATGAACATGTTCTGTGTGAGCGTACGCAGCTTCGACTGCTTCTCCTCCTGGTCCTTCAGCAGTTCGTTCTTCAGGATGCGTTCAAAGGTCTCCTCCGTCAGATGCCGTTTCAGGATGCCCTCGACCGCGACGCTGATGGACCCGCTTTCCTCGCTGACCACCACCACGACGGCGTCGGAAGCCTCGCTCATGCCGATCCCCGCCCGGTGACGCATCCCCAGCTCGCGGCTCAGGTGGGTCTGGCTGGTGAGGGGGAGCATGCAGCTTGCCGCCTCGATCCGCCCGCCGCGGATGATCACCGCGCCGTCGTGCAGCGGGGTATTGGGATAAAAGATGTTTTTCAGCAGCTCCGCCTTCACGTCTGCATGGATCAGCGTTCCCGTTTTGATCGGTTCATCCAGCATATTGTCCCGCTCGAATACGATCAGAGCGCCGGTCTTGGTGGCGGCCAGGTCGCGGCAGGCCAGGACGACCTGGGAAATGGCGATCTCCACGTCCTTCGGGCTGCTGCGGCCGGGGATGTATTTCGTGATGCCGCCGACCTTTTCCAGGAGTGACCGGATCTCCGGCTGGAAAATGACCAGCAGGGCCAGAATGCCCAGCTCAAAGGTCTTTCCGAAAACATAGTTGATCACATACAGGTTCAGCGCGCGGGCCAGAAGCAGCAGCACCACCAACAGCAGGATGCCGCGCAGGACGCGCCCGGAGCCTGTCCGGGCCAAAAAGTACAGGACTTTGTAGAAGACAAACGCCATGATGACCATGTCGATGATGTCATTGAGCCGAATCGTCCTGACAATATCAAGAAAGCTGTTGAGGATCATGCTGCTCCTCCATCCGAAATGCCATAGTATGTCTATTATGATACCCTATATTATATCTTATCTGAGCGGTCATTACAAGCCGAATTGTTCAAATCATAGCAAGTTTTCTTTCAGGACCATGGCGAATTTCCGAACCTCTCCGCTGTGATTGAACGCGGAAAAGCTGATGCGGACGGTTCCGCCGCTGCCGGCGGTATCGTGCGCCAGGGGCGCACAGTGAAGACCGGCGCGAACGGCAATGCCCCGGTCTGCAAGCTTTGCCGCCGTCACCTCCGGATCCTCCCCGGTCACGCGAAAGGACAGAACGCCGGTCTGGAGGCCGGCGTCCTCCGCCGCGTAGAGCTCCACGCCGGGCAGCTGACGCAGCAGGTCTTCCGCTTGCCGGAGAAGCAGCCGCTCGTGCCTGAGCAGACCGGCCGCCTTTGACCGGCGCACGAATTGCAGACCCCGATGCAGCCCGGCGATGCCGGGCATGTTGAGGGTCCCGGCCTCCAGGCGGTCCGGCAGCTGATCGGGCATGCGCCGGTTTCTGGAATCGCTGCCGCTGCCGCCCTCCAGGAGCGGCCTGGCCGGCGCGCCGCAGATCAGAAGACCGGTACCCTGCGGTCCGTAGAGGCCCTTGTGTCCCGGCATCGCGAGAAACGCCGCGCCGAGGGTCTTCAGGTCCAGGGGCAGCACCCCGGCGGACTGAGAAGCGTCCACGATAAGGGGGATGCCCCGCTCCCGGCAAAGCCGCGCGATTTCCTCCAGCGGCTGGACATAACCGAAGACATTGGAAACATGGTTCACCACCGCGAGCTTCGTGTCCTCCCGCAGTTCCCTGCGAAAGGCTGCAACGGCTTCCTCCGGCCGAAACAGCGGCGCGGCGGCGACGGCGAGCTTCGCGCGAAGGGCGGTCAGCGGCCGCAGCACCGCGTTATGCTCATAGCCGGATATCACTACCCGGTCTCCCGGACCGGCGACGCTTTTGATGGCGAGATTGAGGGCATGGGTAGCGTTCATGCAGAAGACCACGCAGGACGGATCCGGCGCGCCGAACATTTCGGCCGCCAGGCTCCGGCAGGCATAGGCTTCCTCCGCGGCCCGCATAGCCGCGTCATGGCCGCCGCGGCCCGGACTTCCGAGGGTATCAACGGCGGCGGCCATCGCTTTCGCAACGCTCGGCGGCTTGAACAGAGTCGTCGCCGCATTGTCAAAATAGATCACGGTCTCCCGCGCCGCCTTCCCGGCGATAGACGGTCTTTCCCGGCCGTATCCCGACTTCCGCCAGCGTCTCCGCAGCCCTCTCCGCATCGCGGTCCCGCAGCTTCAAGCCATAAGAACAGCTGATCCCGGGACCGGACGGCATCCGCACGATGCGCGAGCGGATGCTTCTGAGGGAAAGGAATTCTGCGGCGCGCTGCGCGTCCGTCAATGTGTGGAAACCCATATAGGCAACTCTCAACGGAGATTCCCCCTAAAGCTCAGAATGAAGGAAGACCGGCGGCCGAACGCGGCCGCCTCTGCGTCCGCGTGCGTCTCCGCACGGTCTTGCCGTTCCATTCTATTCCGCGTTGGGGAATCCGGTTCAATTGGCGAGGGTCCGCTCCGGCAGCCGTTCCGGTTCCGGCACGGTCGGCGGAAGAAGCGGCTTATCCGGCTGCTTCTCCGGCTTCCAGGGCTTGACGCCGGTGAAATCCAGGGCAACGTGCAGCACATCGTCGATGTGGGCAGCGGTGACGAATTTCAGCCGGCTGCGCACGTCCGGATCGATCTCCGCCAGGTCCGGCTCATTTTCCTTGGGGATGATCACCGTATCCGCACCGGAGCGCAGGGCAGCCATGGTCTTCTCCTTCAGGCCGCCGATGGCAAGGATCCTTCCCCGCAGGGTGATTTCCCCGGTCATGGCGATATTGCCCCGCACTCTCGCGCCGGTCAGCGCCGAAATCATGGCCAGGGTCATGGTGATGCCGGCGCTGGGGCCATCCTTGGGAACGCCGCCCTCCGGGAAATGGACGAGGATATCCTTTGTCTTGTGGAAAGCGGGGTCGATGCCCAGGATCGCCGCGCGGCTGCGGATATAACCCAGGCCTGCCGCGGCGGATTCCTTCATCACCTCGCCCAGATTGCCGGTGAGGCGCATCTGTCCGTTACCGTCGATGACGGCGACTTCCACATCCAGGGTGACGCCGCCCACGCTGGTCCAGGCCAGGCCGTGCGCCAGTCCGACGGTATCCTCCCTCTGCTTATCCTCCGGTTTGTATTTCCGAACGCCCAGATAGCTTTCCAGCTCCCGCAGGGTGACGGAAACGCTGTCCTTTTCCCCTTCCACCAGCTTCATGGCCGCCTTGCGGCAAATCGCCCCCAGCTCCCGCTCCAGGGTACGGACGCCGGATTCCCGCGTCCAGCCGGTGATCACGGCGCGGAGCACCGCGTCGGACAGGCGCAGCTGCTTTGCCTTGAGGCCGTGCTTCTGCCGCTGCTTGGGCAGCAGGTGGTCCTTTGCGATATGTAGCTTCTCTTCGTCGGTATAGCTGCTGAGCTCGATGACCTCCATCCGGTCCAGCAAAGGCCGCGGGATGGTGTCGGTGGTGTTGGCGGTGGTGATGAACACCACATTCCGCAGGTCGAAGGGAACCTCCAGATAATGATCCCGGAACGCGTGGTTCTGTTCGGAATCCAGGGCCTCCAGCAGAGCCGAGGAGGGGTCTCCCCGATAGTCCGTTCCCAGCTTATCCACCTCATCCAGCAGCAGCACGGGGTTGGAGGAGCCGGCCTGGGCCATGGCGTTCATGATCCGGCCCGGCATCGCGCCCACATAGGTCTTCCGGTGACCTCTGATTTCCGCCTCATCGTGGACGCCGCCCAGGCTGATGCGGCTCAGCTTCCGGTTCATGGCGCGGGCGATGCTCATGCCGATGGAGGTCTTGCCGGTGCCCGGCGGACCCACCAGGCAGATGATGGCGCCCTTCATATCCGGCGCGAGCTGGCGCACGGCCACGAATTCCAGGATGCGCTCCTTCACCTTCTGCAGCCCGTAGTGATCCTCGTCCAGGATCTTCCGCGTGTTTTCCACGCTGAGCACATCTTCGGTGAAAACGCCCCAGGGAAGCTCCAGCACCTTGTCCAGATAGGTGCGCAGCACGGCCCCCTCGGAGGAGCCCATGCCCTGATGGCTGAGGCGGTTCAGCTCCTTCATGAGCTTTTCCTTGATTTCGTCGGAGGCGCTCAGCGATTCGATCTTCTTCTTATATTCGTCGTATTCCGATTCGGCTTCCTGCTCCTCGTCCATACCCAGCTCCTGCTGGATGGTCCGCATCTGCTCCCGCAGGATGCTCTCCCGATGGGCGGCCATCATGCGGCCCTGGGTGCGGCGCTGGAGCTGGGCTTCCACCTCCAGCACGTCGATCTCATACTCGATGATATCGTTCATCTTTTCCAGGCGGCGCAGGGGCTGCAGGGTTTCCAGGATCAGCTGCTTTTTTTCATGGGGAATGTGCATGTTCTGGGCAAGGAAATCCGCCAGAGCGCCGGGTTCCCGGTAATCGTCGATGTTTCCGCTCACGGGTCCGTTGCCCTGCAGGAGCATGCTCATATGCCCGATCAGGCCGCGGGTCCGGCGCATCAGCGCTTCCTTCAGGCGGTGATGCTCCAGGTCCGGCTCCTCGGCGATGGCTTCCACTTCCGCCTCCATCCAGGGGCGGAACAGCGTGATCCGGTTCATGCGGGCGCGGGTCTTCCCCTCTACGAGGACCCGGACGCCCCCGTTGGGCATCCGAAGGATCTGGCGGATGGAGGCGATGCAGCCGATGGCATACAGGTCCTCCGCGGAGGGCTCCTCCACATCCGCATCCCGCTGGGCCAGCAGGAAGATACGGCGGTCAGATTCCATGGCGCGATCCAGCGCGGCAATGGAAATGGGCCGTTCGATATCGAAATTCAGGATCATGGAGGGAAAGACGGACAGACCCCGAAGGGGGATCATGGGCAGCTTCTCGATATTTTCAAACATAGGATACCTCCAAGGAAAAACGCACGGGGACGGCTCGGAAACCGCCCCCGAATTATCCTGTTGTCAGCCGGCGATCTCTTTGGCTTCGCGGAACAGCCTGGGCTGGGCTTCTCCCCGGACGCAGGCTGCGGTGATCTCCACCCCGGTGATGCCGGGGTCGGAGGGGATGCGGAACATCAGATCCCGCATCAGGTTTTCCATAATGCTGCGGAGCCCGCGGGCGCCCAGATCCATGGCCATGGTCTTATCGGCGATCGCCTCCAGCGCTTCCTTCGTGAAGCTCAGCTCCACATGGTCCATACCCAACAGTGCTTCATACTGCTTCGTCAGGCTGTTCTTCGGCTCCGTCAGGATGCGGATCATATCCTCCCTTGTGAGACTGCGCAGGGGGGTGATCACCGGGAGGCGGCCCACAAGCTCCGGAATGAGGCCGTATTTCAGGATATCATGGGGCTGGACGCTTTCCAGAATCTCCCCGATATCCTTCTGCTTGCGGCTCTGCACCTCTCCGCCGAAGCCGATGGTGGTCTTGTTGCGGCGGTCCTCGATGATCTTCTCGATCCCGGCGAAGGCGCCGCCGCAGATAAAGAGGATATTGGAGGTGTCGATCTGGATGAACTCCTGGTGGGGGTGCTTCCGCCCGCCCTGGGGCGGCACGTTGGCAACCGTGCCTTCCAGGATCTTCAGCAGCGCCTGCTGCACGCCCTCGCCGCTGACATCCCGCGTGATGGAAACATTTTCGCTCTTGCGGGAGATCTTATCCAGCTCGTCGATGTAAATGATGCCGCGCTGGGCCAGCTCCACGTCGTAGTCTGCCGCCTGCAGGAGACGAAGCAGGATATTCTCCACGTCGTCCCCCACATAGCCGGCTTCCGTCAGCGTCGTGGCGTCGGCGATGGCAAAGGGCACCTCCAGCAGCTTGGAAAGGCTCTGCGCGAACATGGTCTTGCCGCAGCCGGTGGGGCCGATCAGCAGGATATTGCTCTTCTGCAGCTCCACATCTTCCTCTTTGCCGTAGAGGATGCGCTTATAGTGATTGTAGACCGCGACGGAAATGGTGATCTTCGCCTGCTCCTGGCCGATGATATACTGGTCCAGGAATTCCTTGATCTCCTGGGGCTTTGGCAGCCCTTCTTCCTCCATCTGCCGTGCTTTCTGCTTGAGCTGCTTCTGCTGGGGGGCGAAATCATCGCCCATCACCTTGAGGCAGAGCTCCACGCACTCATTGCAGATATAGGCGTTCCTTCCGGCGATCAGCCGCTCCACCTCGTCCTGGGTCTTGCCGCAGAAGGAGCAGCGCGGGGTCCTTCTATCTTCCATGCTTATGCTCCGTTATCGCTTATAAATCACATTGTCGATCAGGCCGTATTCCTTCGCTTCCTCGGCGCTCATCCAGTTGTTGCGTTCGCAGTCGGCATAGACCTGCTCATAGGTCTTGCCGCAGTTGCGGGCGATGATCTCCGTCAGGGTCTTCTTGATCTTTGCCATATGCCGGGCTTCGATCTGGATATCGGTCTCCTGCCCCCTGGTCTCCCCCAGCACCTGATGGATCATGACCTCCGCATTGGGGAGGCAGATGCGCTTGCCCTTGGCGCCGGCGGAAAGCAGGAACGCGCCCATGCTGGCGGCCATGCCCACGCAGATGGTGGATACATCCGCCTTGATATACTGCATGGTATCGTAAATGGCCAGGCCGTCCGTCACGCTGCCGCCGGGGCTGTTGATATAAAACTGGATATCCTTGTCCGGGTCCTGCGCTTCCAGATAGAGAAGCTCGGCCACGATCACGCTGGAAGACGCTTCGTCGACTTCTCCGTTGAGAAACACGATGCGGTCGTTCAGCAGCCTGGAATAAATATCATAGGAGCGCTCTCCGCGGGAGGTCTGCTCCACCACATAGGGAATCAGCGTACTCAATTTCCTTCCTCCTTCTTCCCGGTGTCACAATCATAGCCATCGGCAGAGGATTCTATTCCTGCCGCGGCGAATTACTCTGCCTTGTCCTCCGCCTTTTCTTCTTCGGCTGCCTTCTCGGCTTCGGCGGGCTCCACCTTCTCCGGCTCGGGCTCCGGCAGGGCGACGGCGTTTTCGATGATCAGGTCGGCAGCCTTCTTGTAAAGGATGCTCTCGTCCATCCGCTCGGTGTCCATGAAGGTCTTGATGGTGTCCAGCTCCATGCCGTACTGGTCGGCCAGCTTCTGCAGCTCCCCGTCCCTGTCCTCGTCGGTGACGGTGATGTTCTCCAGCTCGGCGATCTTGTTGAGCGCCAGCTCCTGACGGATGGTCTTCTCCGCATTGGCCCGCTGGGATTTGGTGAAATCGGCAAGATTGGTGCCCATCCAGCCGAGATAGGTCTCCAGGCCGATGCCCTGCTGCTGGATGCGCTGTGCGATATCCTCCACCATCTGCTGGGTCCGCTGCTCCACCATGGCGTCGTTCAGGTCCACCTTCATGCCGTCCACCACCTGGGCCAGCAGCAGATCCAGGAAATCGTCGCGGGTCTTGTCTTCCTTCTGCTTGTGCAGCTTGTCCTCGATATTCTTGCGGAAGTCCGCCAGCGTGTCGAATTCGCTGACATCCTTGGCGAATTCATCGTCCGCCTCCGGCAGGAGCTTCTCTTTGACTTCGTGCACGTGGCACTTGAAAACGGCGGGCTTGCCCTTCAGCTCCTCGGCGTGGTAATCCTCGGGGAAGGTGACGTTCACTTCCGCGTCCTCGCCGGCGGAAACGCCGATCAGCTGCACCTCGAAGCCGGGGATGAAGGAATTGGAGCCGATCTCCAGGCTGTGCTTCTCGTCCTTGCCGCCCTCAAAGGGCACGCCGTCGATGAAGCCCTCGTAGTCCAGCACCACGGTATCGCCGAATTTGGCGGGCCGCTCGGCGGTCTGCACGGTGGCGTTGCGCTCCCGCAGCTGGTCCACTTCCATGTCGATCTCGGCGGGATCGACCTTGACAGCCTTGCGCACGGCCTCCAGGCCCTTGTACTGGCCCAGCTCTACCTCGGGATAGAGGATGGCGTTGAAGCGGAGGGTCAGGGACTTGTCGTCCTCCACATTGGCTTCCTCGATGGAGGGATTGGCAACCGGCTTCAGCTCCTTCTCTTTCACGGAGAAGAAATAGGCGTCGGGAGCTACTTCGTTGATGGCGTCTTCATAAAAGACAGATTCCCCGTACATGGCCTCCACGATCTTGCGGGGGGCTTTGCCCTTCCGGAAGCCGGGGATCTGGATATTTTTCTTATTCTTGTTGAATACCTTGACCAGGGCGGCCTCAAATTCCTCGGGGGTGACGGTGACGGTGATGTCTGCGCTGTTCTTCTCTTTCTTTTCGATGCTCTTGACTTCCATGTCGGCTGATTCCTCCCATGCAGATTAACGCTACTCAGCGGTATTTTCAAGCATTGCAAAACACTATATCACAGCCCGTCGATTTTTGCCACACTTTTTTTCAGCGGAAAACACAATTCGGGCTTTCGCTTCAATCTCTGATTTTTCTCGGCGCGAATCCGAGATAATCGGCGCTCACGAGCTGATAATGCACATTCTCCACCCAGCCCTGGACCGCGCCCTTCTGGCCGGGGCCGTGGAGGTGCCCGTAATAACACTCCCGGACGCCGTAGGCGCTCAGCAGGTCCGTGATCTCCCTGCAGACATAGGATGCGCCGTAACGGGGCGGATAGTGGAGAAAGCAGAGCTTCTCCCGCTCTCCCGCCGCCTTCAGGGACGCTTCCAGGCGCATGACCTCCCGGTTCATGATCTTCCGGTCATGCCCGTCGCCCTTTTCCTCCTCAAAGAACCAGCCCCGCGTACCGCAGAGGGCTGCGTCGCCGTAAAGACAGCAGTTGTTGTGGAGGATCTCGATGCTCCCGAATCCCTGCTCCCGGAAGAATGCCTGCATCTTGGCGGCGGTGGTCCACCAGTAGTCGTGATTGCCCTTCAGGACGATCTTCCTTCCCGGCAGGCCATCGATGAAGCGCAGGTCCTCCGCCGCCTCCGCAAGGCTCATGCCCCAGCTCAGGTCGCCGCATAGCACCGTCGTATCCTCGTCCGTCAGGGCCCGGAAGCTCTCCCGCAGCCGGCGGTCGTGCTCCGCCCATTTCGCGCCGAAAACGTCCATGGGCTTGTCCGAGCTCAGGGACAGATGCAGGTCTCCCAGCACATAGAGGGCCATCAGCCGATCCCCAGCATCCCCAGGACCGCGTTGGGCATTTCGGTCTTCTCCACCACCTGATCGAAGCGTACCTCCCGCTTGTCCAGCCCCGCCAGAGGCCTGGGGACAGGGGTCCCTGTTAGCTGCGAGAGCGTGTCGATCAGCTGCGTGCCGCTCCCCTTCGCTTCGGAGCCGATGGCGGAAAGCACATGGTCGCAGAATTTATAGGGGCTTGCGGTGGAAAGCACGACGGCGCACTTCCGATCCCCGGTTTCGGCGCGGTAATCCGCCAGCACGCGGGAGGCCACCGCGGTGTGCGTGTCGATGAGATAGCCCTCCGCGTAGCGTGCGCCGATCTCCCGCCGGGTGTTTTCTTCGCTGCACCAGCCGCAGGCGAAATCCGTCTGCAGGGTCCGCAGCAGACTTTCGGGAACGCTGTAGCTTCCCTTTTCGCCGAGGGCTTCCATCCAGGCCTTCACCTGCCGGTCGTCCTCCGTCGCCATGTAAAGCAGGCGTTCCAGATTGCTGGAGATCAGGATATCCATGGAGGGGGACATGGTGGTGTGGAAAGGACGCATCCGGTCATAAGCGCCGGTGCGGAAGAAATCCGTCAGCACCTTGTTGGTGTTGGAGGCGCAGATCAGCTTATCCACCGGCAGGCCGCACTTTTTGGCGATCCAGCCAGCCAGGATATCTCCGAAGTTTCCGGTGGGGACGCAGAAGTTGATCTTCTCCCCGAAGGGCACCATCCCCTGCTCCACCGCGTCGCAGTAGGCGGAGAAATAATAGACCACCTGGGGCAGCAGCCGCCCCCAGTTGATGGAGTTCGCCGAGGAGAAGAAGTAGCCGGCCTCCGCCAGCTTCCGGAGCATGTCTTTATCCCCGAAGATCGCCTTGACGCCGCTCTGCGCGTCGTCGAAATTGCCCCGGACGGCGCAGACGCCCACATTCTTTCCCTGCTGGGTGCGCATTTGCAGCTTCTGCACGTCGGAGACGCCGTCGGAGGGATAGAACACAAAAATCTTCGTTCCCTCCACGTCCCGGAACCCTTCCAGCGCAGCCTTGCCGGTGTCGCCGGAGGTGGCGACCAGGATGCAGACCTGCTTCGTTTCCCCGGTCTTCACCAGGGCGGCACGGAGCAGGTGGGGCATGACCTGCAGGGCCATGTCCTTGAACGCGCAGGTGGGCCCGTGCCACAGCTCCAGATAAGCGGTGGTTTCGTCCGCCTTATGAAGCGGCGCGGGCGCGGCGCCGAAGCGTTCTTCCGAATAGGCGGCCTCGGTGTATTCTTTCAATTCCTCCGCCGAATAGTCCTCCAGGAACAGCCCCATGATGGCCGCCGCCCGCCGGGCGTAGCTCATGCGGCCCAGACTGCGGAGGGTTTCCACGGAAACCCGGGGCAGGGCTTCCGGCACGAACAGTCCGCCGTCGGGGCTGAGGCCCCGGGCGATCGCCTCGGCGGCGGTGATTTTCAGGGAGGAATCTCTTGTGCTTACATAATTCATGACGCTGTCTCCTTCCCCCTCAGTCCTGCACAGGCAGGACCCGGAGCAGATTGTTGTAAAAGATATCGTCCAGCAGGGTTTCCTCATATCCCCGCTCCGCCAGCGCATCCCGGATCAGATGCACGTCCTGTACGCCGCGGATGCCTTGGGGCAGACGGTCGCAGCCGTCCAGATCGCCGCCGACGGCCAGGGTCTTTTCTCCGCCCAGGTCCAGGAAGCGGTCGATATGCCGGAGCACGGTTTCCACGGTCACTTCCCCTTCTCCCAAAAACAGGCTGTAAAGATTCAGTCCGGCGGTCCCTCCGTGGTCCCGGATGGCGCGGAACATGTCGTCCGTCAGGTTGCGGGGATGGTCGTGAACGGCGCGGGCATTGGAATGGCTGGCGATGAAGGGCCCCTTGGCCAGCTTTTCCACGTCCCAGAAGCCGGGGTCGCTGAGGTGGGACACATCCACCGTAAGGCCCAGCTCCAGGGCCAGCTTCACCAGCGTTTTTCCCTTTTCGCTGAGTCCCCGGTCCGGTTCCTGGGCGCTGGTACCGGTGATTTTGTTTGCCCGGTTCCAGCAGACGCCGAAGCCCCGGACGCCCTTTTCCGCTGCTGCCTCCAGCTTTTCCGGCCTGCAGTCGATCACTTCCGCCCCTTCGATGCTGAGAAAAGCTGCCGCCTTTCCCTCTTTGGCGGCATTCAGAGCGTCCGTGCGGCTGCGGCAGAAACGCAGATGGTCCGCGCAGGCCTCCGCCTCGGCCTGAAAGCGGCTGTACAGCGTATCGAAGATATCGTTCCAGCCCATCTCCCGAAAACCGAACAGGGCGAAGGTCTGGGCGTAGGCTTCCATTTCCAGGCCGCGCTTCAGGTCCACCTGCAGCTCGTTTTCATACAGGCTGCCCACCGGCAGCGGACCGGATTTCGGGTTTCCCATGAGGCCGAGAAGCGTATCGCAGTGTCCGTCAAAGAGTTTCACGGTCAGAATGCCTCCTCCAGATGTTGGATCCGCTTGACCCTGCCGCCGGTTTTCTCCAGATAGACCTCGATCACGTCGAAACGGCAGGGCGCATCCTCCAGCTCGTTTTCCGCCAGCCAGGCTTCCGCGGCGAAGCGCAGCCGCCGCTGCTTGACGGGGGTCACGGCTTCCGCCGCGCCGGCGTAGCCTCCCTCCCTGCGAAGCTTGACCTCCGCGAAAACAAACGTCTCTCTATGCTTTGCCACGATATCCAGCTCTCCCAGCCGGCAGCGGTAATTCATCGCCAGTATCTCATAGCGTTTTTTGCGCAGGTATTCCGCCGCGGCGGCTTCCCCGAAAGCGCCCATCAGCTTTTCCCTGCTCATGGATGCGCCTTTTTCAAAAAGCTGCGTCGGTGGATGGGACAGGGCCCGAACTGCGCCAGCGCTTCATAATGGGCTTTCGTCGGATAACCCTTGTGACGGAGAAAGCCGTATTGCGGATAAATCCTGTCCATCTCCTCCATGAGCCGGTCCCGGCTCACCTTCGCCAGCACGGAGGCGGCGGCGATGCAGGCATAGCGAGCGTCCCCTTTCACCTCGCAGCGGGTGGGGATGCCAAGGCCTGGGTCCCGGTTTCCGTCCACCAGGGCGAAGTCCGGCTTGGTTTCCAGCCCGGCAAGGGCCCGGCGCATGGCGAGGAAGGTGGCCCGGAGAATGTTCACCTCGTCGATCTCAGCCTCGGAGGCGAAAGCCACGGACCAGCCCGCCGCCTTCGCGGTGATTTCATCATACAGCGCATCCCGCTGTGCGGGCGTCAGCTTTTTGGAATCGTTCAGCCCCGCCGGCTCCCAGTCCGGCGGCAGGATGACGGCGGCGGCGCACACGGGCCCCGCCAGAGGGCCGCGGCCCGCTTCGTCGATGCCGCAGACGATCCCCAGCTCCGTTTCCGGCTTCAGCATTCCGGCGCCTCCAGGGTCAGCCGTCCCAGCTTTCCGGCCCGGAATTCATCCAGCAGGATGTTGGACATGCGCAGCGTGTCCGCTTCGCCGCGGGAAACGAGATATCCACGCTTCTTCGCGGCGGCTTCCAGCAGCTCCCAGCCCTGGAGGCCCTCCGTCTCCGTCAGCTTATAGCGTTCCGCCAGAGCCTGAGGCGCGATCTGCGCCAGCAACGTCAGCAGATGGGAGGCCAGCTCCTCCGTATCCAGGATCTGATCCTTCACCGCACCGGTGAAGGCCAGATGTTCTCCGATCACGGGATCGTCGAATTTCGGCCAGAGGACGCCGGGGGTATCCAGCAGCTCCAGCCCTTTGGATACGGTGACCCACTGCTTCCCCCGGGTGACGCCGGGCCGGTCCGACGCGGCGGCGGCTTTCCGCCCCGCGGCCTTGTTGATAAAGGTGGACTTCCCCACGTTGGGGATGCCCACCACCATGGCCCGCAGAGGACGGTTCCCCTGCCCCTTGGCCTCCAGGCTGCGAAGCTTTTCCTCCAGCAGACTGCGGACCGCCTGGGGAAAACGATCCACGCCCCTGCCGCTGCGGCTGTCGGTTTCCAGGGCGAGGATGCCGCGGGCGCGGTAATACTCCGTCCAGAGCTTCGTCATGGCGCTGTCCGCCTGATCCGCCCGGTTCAGCAGCACGAGCCTGGGTTTCCGGCCCAGGAGTTCATCCAGCGCCGGATTGCGGCTGGAGCGGGGAATGCGGGCGTCGGTGATCTCGCAGACGCAGTCCACCAGCTTCAGATCGTTTTCCATGTTCCGCAGGGCTTTCGTCATGTGCCCCGGAAACCAGTTGACGTTCATGGCCTCCGGACGCATCACTTCACCGCTCCGATTTTATCCAGGGGCCACAGACGGAGGATCACGCGGCCCAGGACGCAGCGCCTGTCGATCATGCCTATGGTGCTGCGGCGGCTGTCGGTGCTCTGATTGCGGTTGTCTCCCAGGCAGAAGATGCAGCCCTCCGGCACCGTCACCGGCCCTTTGAAATCCATTTCCCGCTTGGTCTTTTCCGCGATATAGGGTTCCTGCAGGACCCTTCCGTCCACCGTGACGGTGCCGTCGCTGAAATCGATATCCACGGTCTGCCCTTCGGTGGCGATCACCCGTTTTACGATGCTCTCATCGCTGAAAGCGGTCTTCGTCAGCACCACGACGTCCCCATACTTGAAGTTCCCCGCCAGCCGGGAGATGACGATCTTGTCCGACTCATGCAGCGTCGGCACCATGCTGCTCCCCTGCACGTTCACCACACGGAACAGGAAGAGAAAGATCAGGATGCAGGCAACGATGGCCGTGACCAGGCTTTCGATCCAGTCATAGGCATTGCCCTTCGGGTCCTTCGCTTTTTTCTCCGGCGCCTGAGCGCTTTCTTCCATAGGGTATCCCTCCCGAAAAACAAAAGGGGGCGCTGTCAGCACCCCCGATTGCCTGCTTAAAGTTTTTCCTTGACCTTCGCCTGCTTGCCGACTCTGTCCCGCAGATAGTACAGCTTCGCACGGCGAACCTTACCGCGCCGAATCGTGTCGATGGAGACGACGTTGGGGGAATGGATCGGGAACACTTTTTCATAGCCCACATTGTAGGCGATGCGGCGGACAGTGATCGTCTCATTGACGCCGCCATGTCTCTTCGCGATGACGATGCCTTCAAACACCTGAATACGCTCGCGATTGCCTTCCTTGACCTTGACGGACACGCGCACGG